>JACCEB010809683.1_pt1 | contig 13229 bp, 10 predicted proteins | sample 7454761 | NCBI WGS metagenome assembly JACCEB01 (sample SAMN15323454, study PRJNA562643) | freshwater metagenome | isolation source: river surface water | place: USA:Blue River Watershed | collected 2017-08-18 | reverse complement strand
GGCTCTCTGGCTCTCTGGCTCTCTGGCTCTCTGGCTCTCTGGCTCTCTGGCTCTCTGGCTCTCTGGCTCTCTGGCTCTCTGGCTCTGGCGTTCCAGTCCTCTCTCGTCCTCGTTGCGCTACCCCTGCTGGTCATCGTGGCTGTTTATCGTGACTGTCTGCGTCCGCCTGGCCGTCTGGCTGGGGTTGGCTGTCGCACAATGCGCGCATGTTTTGGCAGACCACCCGGTTTCGTATTGACCTGACCCGACCGCGGGTGATGGGCATCGTCAACCTCACACCCGACTCCTTTGCCGATGGCGGCCGTCATGGCTCGGTGAGTGCCGCCATGCGGCATTGTGAGCGGCTGGCGCATGAGGGCGCCGACATCCTGGACCTGGGGGCTGAGTCCACCCGGCCCGGGAGCCAGCCGGTGGCACTGGAGGACGAGCGGGCCCGGCTGATGCCGGTGCTGCGCGATGCACTGTCGCTGGGTCTGCCGGTGTCGGTGGACACGTATAAGGCCGAGGTGATGCGCGAGGCGCTGGACCTGGGGGCCGATATCGTGAACGACGTATGGGCGCTGCGCCAAAGCGGCGCGCAGGATGTGGTGGCGGCTCATCCCGGTTGTGGCGTGTGCCTGATGCACATGCATGGCGAGCCGACCAGCATGCAGGCGGCGCCGATGGGGGGCGAGGCGGTGCCCCAAGTGCTGGCGTTTCTGCGGGAGGCCAGCGAGGCGCTGGTGGCCCGTGGTGTGGCGCGCGAGCGCATTGTCTGGGACCCGGGGGTGGGCTTTGGCAAGACGCCGCAGCAGAACTTCTCGCTGCTGGCCCGCCAGGGTGAGCTGCTGGCGGCGGGCTATCCTCTGCTCGTGGGCTGGTCGCGCAAAAGCTCGCTGGGACAGGTGACCGGGCTGCCGGTTGAAGAGCGCCAGTTGCCCAGCGTGGTGGCCGCTGTTTTGGCGGCCGAGCGCGGCGCTCGCCTGCTGCGGGTGCACGACGTGGCTGAGACGGTGGCGGGGCTGCGCGTCTGGGCGGCGGCGACGAACCCGGCCGAGGCGGCGCAGGCCCGACAATAGCGAGATGACGAGAAAATATTTCGGCACTGACGGCATCCGCGGCACCGTGGGCCACTCGCCCATCACGCCCGACTTTGTGCTGCGCCTGGCCCATGCGGTGGGCCGTGTTCTCAAGCGCAGCCAGGACCGCCCGCGCGTCTTGATTGGCAAGGACACCCGCATCTCCGGCTACATGCTCGAGAGCGCGCTCGAGTCTGGCTTTAACTCCGCCGGGGTGGACGTGGTGCTGCTGGGGCCCCTGCCCACACCGGGTGTGGCCTATCTGACCCGCGCTCAGCGCGCCAGCCTGGGGGTGGTGATCTCTGCCTCGCACAACCCGTTTGCCGACAACGGCATCAAGTTCTTCAGCGCCCAGGGCAGCAAGCTCGATGACGCCTGGGAGCGCGAGGTGGAGGCGGCGCTGGACGAGGCCCCGGTCTGGGCCGACTCGGCCCAATTGGGCAAGGCCCGGCGCCTCGATGACGCCGCGGGCCGCTACATCGAGTTTTGCAAGAGCACCTTTGATACCCAGTTGTCGCTCGCCGGGATGAAGGTGGTGGTCGACGCGGCGCATGGCGCGGCTTATCACATCGCGCCCAAGGTGTTTCACGAACTGGGCGCGCAGGTGCATGCCATTGGCTGCGCGCCCGACGGGCTCAACATCAACGCGGGCGTGGGCGCAACCCATCCCGAGGCGGTGGTGCAGGCAGTGCAGGCGCAGGGCGCCGACCTGGGCATTGCGCTCGACGGTGACGCCGACCGGCTGCAAATGGTTGACGCCAGCGGGCGGCTGTTCAACGGCGACGAGTTGCTTTACCTGATGACCCTGGACCGGCTGGCTCGCGGCGAGCCAGTGCCTGGCGTGGTGGGCACGCTCATGACCAATATGGCCATTGAGTTGGCGCTGCGTGAGCGTGGCATTGAGTTCGTGCGCGCCAAGGTGGGTGACCGCTATGTGCTCGAAGAGCTCGAGAAACGCGGCTGGCTCCTGGGCGGTGAGGGCTCGGGCCACCTGCTGGCCCTGGACAAGCACACCACCGGCGACGGCCTGGTGAGCGCGCTGCAAGTGCTCAGGGCCTGCGCGCGCAGCGGCCAGACCATGGCCCAGATGCTGGCCGATGTGACTCTGTTCCCGCAGGTGTTGATCAATGTGCGCCTGGCTCCCGGCCAGACCTGGGCCGAGGACGCGCGCCTGGCGGCCCTGCGCGTCGAGGTAGAGGCCGAGCTCGCGGGCAAGGGCCGTATCCTGATCCGCGCCAGCGGCACCGAGCCGCTGGTGCGGGTGATGGTGGAGGCGCAGGAGGCGAGTCAAGCCCAGGCCTGCGCAGAGCGGCTGGCCGGGGCGATCAAGCCGCAATAGCGTGCGCTTGAAGGCCGCTCAGCCCCGGCCACGCACCACGGCTGGCCACAGGCTGCTTAGTACCGCTGGGGTACGAGCATCGTGCTCGGCACCGGGTGGCGTTCGTAGTCCTCATTGCGGACCCGAGCTGGCAGGGCCACCTCGTCGTGAGGAACTTCGGCGTAGGGCACCTGGTTGAGCAGGTGGTCGATGCAATTCAGACGTGCCTTCTTCTTGTCATCGGCCGGCACCACCCACCAGGGCGCTTCGGGGATGTGGGTGCGATCGAGCATGACCTCTTTGGCCCGGGTGTAGTCTTCCCAGCGACGGCGCGATTCCAGGTCCATGGGGCTGAGCTTCCACTGCTTGAGGGGATCGTGGATCCGACTCAAAAAGCGCGAGTGCTGCTCCTCGTCAGAGATGGAGAACCAGTATTTGAGCAGTTGAATGCCTGAGCGTTTGAGCATGCGCTCGAACTCGGGCACCGAGCGGAAGAACTCTTCGTACTGATCGTCGCTGCAAAAGCCCATGACCTTTTCAACGCCAGCGCGGTTGTACCAGCTGCGGTCAAACAGGACCATCTCGCCCGCCGCGGGCAAGTGGGTGGCATAGCGCTGGAAGTACCACTGGGTGCGCTCGCGGTCGTTGGGGGCGGGCAGGGCGACAACCCGGCAGACGCGTGGGTTGAGACGCTGTGTGATGCGCTTGATCACGCCGCCCTTGCCGGCAGCGTCCCGACCTTCAAACAGAACCACCATCTTGTGGCCGTTGGCCACCACCCAGTCCTGCAGCTTGACCAGTTCTCCCTGCATGCGCAGCAGTTCGCGGAAGTAGGTCCGGCGGCCCTGGCGCTCCTCTTCGGTGAGGGCGATCTCGTGACCGTGGAGGTCAAAGGGACGGTCTTCCAGCTCCAGCTCGAGCTCTTCATCGTAGCTGTCAACGATGTCGCGCTTGAAGCGGAAATCAGAATCAAGTGGGTTCATGGCAGTCAGGCCCCTGTTGCAGGTGCGGCCAGATTAGCGGAAGGACATCGAGTGTCGCCGGGCCCTGTGAATGATTTGTGACGATCGCTCATCAGTGACTGGGTCCGACCCCTTCACTGCGGGCCTGCTGAGGTGGGTTTCACTGAATTGCCATGCAATTGCAACAAGCGGGTCACGCTCGGTTGCCAGACTCGGGCGCATCGATTCCGAAGGAGCGCTCACCATGAAAGATCTTCCGACGCCGACCCTGCCGCTATCCCCGGTTTCCTTGCCCCGGGGGTCACTTCAACGACGCGATGCGCAGCCTGATGCGGGCGTCTCTGGCCCGATTGTCGTGGCCTGGGCGAAACACCAGGACGAAGTCCGCGAGGCGCAGCGACTGAGGCATCAGGTCTTCGCCGGGGAAATGGGCGCGCGCCTGAGCACCCCGGTGGCAGGGCACGACATTGATCTTTTTGACGACTTTTGCGAGCACCTGCTGGTGCGTTGCCAGGCGAGTGGGCAGGTGGTGGGAACCTATCGGGTGCTGACCCCCGCCCAGTCTCGGCGTGTTGGGGGTTTCTACAGCGATACTGAATTTGACCTCACCCGCTTGCGCGCCCTACGGGAGCGGATGGTCGAATTGGGCCGCAGCTGCGTGCATGCCGATCACCGTCATGGCGGCGTGATCATGGCGCTGTGGGGCGCCCTGTTCGAGTTCATGGTTCGCAACGAGTTGGACACCATGGTGGGCTGCGCCAGCATCCCGATGTTGCATGAGGGCGTGGTCAGCGGTGACGTGGCCGCCAGTGTCTGGCGCCAGGTTCGGGAGGCCCATCTGGCGCCCATCGAGTGGCAGGTTCGCCCTCGTCTGCCGCTGCCGGTAGAGCAGTTGGACGACAGCCTTCCGGTGGATCCGCCCCCGCTCATCAGGGGTTACCTGCGTCTGGGCGCCAAGGTCCTGGGTGCGCCCGCCTGGGACCCGGATTTCAACACCGCCGACCTGCCCATGTTGATGCGTATGGCTGATTTGCCGGCCCGCTATCGCAGGCATTTCTTGGGTCGCTGATCGCCCTCTGTACCGTGGTGGCCCGTGGGCTGCTTCTCAAAGAGGCTCGTGAGACCCGGGGAAACCCGACAAAATTTGTCACAGATGTGTCACGAGTTTTACCCATAGTGGGGACATGACCTCAGCAGTACGCGTGGGCCGTGTGGGTGCGCCTGCGGCGGGCGCCAAGGGTGTTCCCTGGCTGGACCGCGACCACAGCATTCTCAGCTTCAATGCCCGCGTGCTGGACTGGGCCGAGCGGTCGGCTGTGCCTTTGCTGGAACGGCTGCGGTATTTGTGCATCGTGTCGTCCAACCTGGACGAGTTTTTCGAGGTTCGCGCGGCGCCGCACCTGGCGGCTGCACGCGCTGGTCGATCCGACGGGACGGCGTCACCGGCGAGCTTTGAGTCCATCGCGGCCGCCGCGCAAGACTTGGTGCATCGGCAGTATCACCTTTACAACGAGGTGTTGACGCCGGCCTTGGCCCGGGCGGGCCTGGCCATCGTCTCTCACGGCGAGCGCAAAGCGGCGCAGAAGGCCTGGGTCGACGACTATTTCGCTCGTGAGGTACGGCCCTTGCTCACACCGGTGGGCCTGGACCCGGCGCATCCCTTTCCCCAAGTGGCCAACAAGTCCCTCAACTTCATCGTCCGGCTGGGCGGGCGGGATGCCTTTGGCCGTGACAACGACATTGCCATCGTGAAGATTCCGCGGGTGCTGCCGCGGGTGATTCGCATGCCGTCACGGGTGTCGCGCGGGAAAACCCGTTTCGTACTTCTGAGCAGTGTGATCCGCTCGCATTTGCATGAGCTTTTCCCCGGGCGGGAGGTGCTGGAGTTTTCGCAGTTTCGCGTCACCCGGCATTCCGAGCTGGCCGTCGACGAGGACGACGTTCGTAATCTGCGCACCGCGCTGCGGCTGGGCCTGCAGCACCGCCAGTTTGGTGAGGCGGTGCGCCTGGAGGTGTCGTCTGCCTGCTCCGACTACCTCGCCGACTTCCTGCTTTCGCAGTTCTCCCTGCCACGGGGTGCGATGTACCGCGTGCCTGGGCCGGTGAACCTTGTCCGCTTGCAGCAGCTGATTGACTTGGCGCAGGCGCCCGGCCTGCTGTTTCCCCCCTTCACCGCCAGCTACCCGCGGCAGCTTGGCGCGGGGCTCTCCATCTTCGAACGGTTGCGGCAGGGCGACGTTTTGATCCACCAGCCCTTCGAGCGCTTTGACGGCGTGGTGGATTTTCTTCGCGAGGCGGTGCTCGACCCGCAGGTGCTGGCCATTCGCCAGACGATTTACCGGATTGGCGCCGACTCCGCGATGATGGACCTGCTGCGTGAGGCGGTGAACCGAGGCAAGGAGGTCACCGCGGTGGTGGAGCTCAAGGCCCGCTTTGACGAAGAGGCCAACATCAACTGGGCTGAAAAGCTGGAGGCGATCGGTGCTCAGGTGGTCTATGGCGTGGTTGGGCTCAAGACCCATGCCAAGATGCTGCTGGTGACCCGGCGCGAGGGCAAGGCGATGGTCCGCTACGCCCACCTCTCGACCGGCAACTACAACCCGCGAACGGCCCGCCTGTACACCGACATCAGCCACCTGACCGCCGACCCCCGGCTGACCCATGACGTCGAGGCTGTCTTCGACCATTTGGCCAGCCAGGCGCGCGTGCCGCGGCTGCAAAGCCTGATCATGGCTCCCTTCCATTTGCATCGTCGCTTGTTGGACCTGATTGAGCAGGTCGGGCACGCCGCCGCACGGGGAGAGACCGCGCGGATCGTGGTCAAAACCAATGCCCTCACCGACCAGCAGCTCATGGATGCTCTGGTCCGCGCCGGTCGCCTGGGCGCCCGGATTGACCTCATCGTGCGCGGCGCCTGTATGTTGCCGGCCCGCGTGCCAGGCATTACCGACAACATCCGGGTCCGCTCGGTGGTGGGGCGCTTTCTCGAGCACTCACGCATCTTTTACTTCGGCATCGGTGCCGAGGAGACCTTGCTGCTCTCGAGTGCCGACTGGATGAACCGCAATATGCTGCGGCGGGTGGAGTTGGCCTGGCCCGTCACGGACCCGGCACTGCGCCAGCGCATCGTCGACGAATGCCTGGTGGCCTACCTGCACGATGAGCGCGATGCCTGGGACCTGATGGCGGATGGCCAGTACCAACGCATTGCCTCGGCCCTGGACACCACCCGGCCAGGCGTGCAGGCGGCCTTGATGGTCCGCTACGACGCGGGTTCATCCGCGTCAGGAGCGCGCGGATGAACCTGATTCTCTGGCGCCACGCCGAAGCCGAGGACGCTCCCGAGGGCGGCGATGACCTGGCGCGTTCACTCACCCCGCGTGGCGAGCGTGAAGCGGCGCGCGTCGGTGCCTGGCTGGACCGCAGCCTTCCAGAGGGGGCGCGCGTGTTGTGCAGCCCGGCGCGCCGCTGTGAGCAAACAGCGCTGGCCCTGGGCCGCAAGTTCAAGCTCATGCCGGAGCTTGCTCCCGACATGGGTGTCGAGGCCTTGCTCAAGGCCGCCCGGTGGCCCGATGCGCGCCAGCCCGTGTTGATCGTGGGTCACCAGCCCACACTCGGCCAGACCGTGGCCCTGCTGCTGGGAATGGCCGAGGGAACATGCCCGGTGCGCAAGGGCGGTGTCTGGTGGCTGCGTGCGCGCGAGCGCCATGGGCAATTGCAGGCGGTGGTGGTCACGGTGCAGTCCCCGGAGTTGCTGGCTATTTGATCCGCGGCTTGCCGGCGCGGCCTGCAGCGAAGGCCAGGCGCCGCGCAATGGACTGAGTCTTCAGGCCGGCAGGGCCATTAGCGCTTGACCCGCACGCACGCGCGAGCCAGTGGCCAAGCCCCGAATCAGTTCGAAGCCGGGGGGCGCCAACACGATGATCGTCGAGCCGTGTTCGAACCAACCGAGTTCTTGGCCCTTTGTGACAGCAGCGTCGCAGGGTATTTCGGTGGGGCCGCCGTAGCGCAGGTGCAGCAGCACGTCGAGGCAATGCAGGCGGATGCTTGCCACCAGCACCGCGGCAACGGGCACCAGGGCGAACTCGTGCTTCCCTGGCGTGTCCAGTTGCATCCGGATGACGGCACGCTCATTGCGGCAAAACAGCTTTTTCACCCGCGCCAGTGCAATCGGGTTGACGTTCCAGGTGTCGCCGCTGATGTAGGTCACATGCCGAATATGGGCGTCATGCGGTGCGTGAAAGCGGTGGTACATCGCCGAGGTCAGGCGCAGGGTGAGGTACTGCCCGCCGCGAAAGGGACCCCAGTCCTGGGTGGGGCCTAGCAATTCGTCCAGGGTGTAGGGCATGCCTTTGGCCTGGAGCAGTGTTTGGCCGTCGATGGGGCCGCTGGCGCCGATGATCGCGTCACAGGGGCTGGCCATGACGTCCGGGCGCATGTCGACCGGCCGCGCCCCGTCACGCAACTGACGCGTGAAGCAGGCGTGAATGCTTTCAAAGCGGGACTCACGGGCTTCGCGCAGGTCCAGGTCGTCAAACCAACCCCAGACCTTCAGTGCCAAGCGTGTCCACAGCGGGCTGCGGATCTTGCTCAGTTTGCCCATGGCCCGGGTCAGTGCGATGCGGGGAATGCGATTGGTGAGGAGGAAGTTCAGGTCTTCCTGCGCCAGCAGGCGTCCGAGGATGCGAGTTTTCATGGGGATTTCATCAATTTTTCAAACGAGTGAACTACACATAGCCGGTCACTTCAACGCATCCCATATGACCGACCCTTTGATCCTGAGCGCCGCTGCTGGCGCCGGCGCCTACGCAATGGCCCGTGCCTATCGCCGTTTGCAACTGTCCCTGGCCAAGCAGCCGGGACTGGCCGGGCATACACGCCTGGCCAAGCGGGTGGCGGGGATGATTCCTGGCTATGCCTATGACGAAGCCGACTTCTTCGGCTCGGACGGCGCACCGTCCGAGGTGGTGGCGCGCCGGCGCGAGGCATTTGCCGCGCTTTGCGCTGACTACGCCGCGCGCTACCCGAAGTCGGCCGCCATGACCGCGCAGGCCCGCGAGGCCATCTCCGACCTGCAGTTCACCGGTGCGTATCGGGTGCCGTTCCAGTACAGCCCCTACCTGCGCCAGCATCTCAAAATGGGCAGTTTCGTGCGCGCCTCTGCCGGTGTGGAAGTGGAAGACCTCGACGGCAACCGCTTCTATGACCTGACCGGCTCCTACGGCGTCAATCTCATGGGCTACGACTTCTACAAGTCCTGCATCGCCGAGGGCTCGGCGCGAGCGGCAGAACTCGGCCCGGTGCTGGGGCAGTACCACCCCTGCGTGGCCGAGAACGTGCAGGCTTTGCGTGGCATCTCCGGGCTGGACGAGGTGTCCTTTCACATGTCCGGGACCGAAGCGGTGATGCAGGCGGTGCGCCTGGCCCGCTACCACACGGGCCGGACCCACCTGGTGCGTTTTGCCGGCGCCTACAACGGCTGGTGGGAGGATGTGCAGCCGGGTCCGGGTAACCCGTTGGCTCCCCGGCACACCTACACCCTGCAGGATATGAGCGATCGCACCCTGAAGGTACTGCGCACTCGCAAGGACATTGCCTGTGTCATCGTCAATCCCTTGCAGGCCCTGCACCCCAACACCCCCGCGCCGGGCGACTCCTCGCTGGTCGACAGCAGCCGCCGCGCTGGCGTGGACCGCGAGGCCTATTCCCGCTGGCTGGCTGCGCTTCGCCAGGTGTGCACCGAGCGGGGCATTGTCCTGATCCTGGACGAAGTGTTCGTGGGCTTCCGGCTGGCACCCGGTGGCGCGCAGGAGTATTTCGGCGTGCGCGCCGATATGGTCACCTATGGCAAGACTTTGGGCGGTGGCCTGCCAGTGGGGGTGGTCTGCGGACGTGCCCACCTGATGAAGCGCTACCGCGAGGACCGACCGGCCGATCTGTGCTTTGCCCGCGGTACCTTCAATGCGCACCCCTACGTGATGGGTGCCATGAACGTGTTCCTGCAGCGACTTGACTCTCCACCGGTGCGCGCCCTGTACGACGGGCTCGACGCGCGCTGGACCGGCCGCCTGGCGCAAATGAACGAGGCGCTGCGCGCTGCCGGCCTGCCTGTGCAAGTGGCAGGCCTGTCGACTATCTGGACAGTTCTCTACACCGAGCCCTCCCGCTACAACTGGATGTTCCAGTTCTACCTGCGTCACCAGGGCCTGGCGCTGAGTTGGGTGGGTAGCGGGAGAATGGTGTTCAGCCTGAACTACGGCGACGCCGAATTCGAGGAGGTGGTGCGCCGCTTTGTGGCCGCGGCCCAAGCGATGCGAGACAGCGGCTGGTGGCATTCAGGTGGCACGCAGACGAACAAGGAGATCCGGCGCGGTCTGCTGCGTGAGATGCTGGCCCGCCGGTTCGGGCGCTAAGGTCGCAAAGGTAGCAAGGGTGCCACCGGGCATGGAGGTTGGCGCGGCAGGGGAGGGCCTCCGGGGGGCAGGCCCTCGGGCCTGCCCGGCGAAGGCCTTTGCCACTTACTCAGTCCTTGCGCACGTGGTGCATCGGGTCGAGGAGCTCGCCTTTGAGCAGGGCGAGAGGCGCCTTGTGATAGAGGATGATGTCGTGGATCGGGTCAGTGATGATCTTGAAAGCCCAGGCCACCGCCGGCATCCAGCCGTCACGCAGCCACAGCTGGCCCACGCGGAACAACACGCCGGCAATGCCCAGGGCCAGCCAGACGGTCCCGACGTCGTGCAGCCACTCCATCACGCCTTGTGACGGCTCGATCAGACCTCCCAGGGAGGGCTGGAACCAGAGCAGGGCCGGCAGACCGATCCACACGGTGAGCAGCACACTCTTGCGGTTCATGTTGTAGCCCACCTTGATCGCCTCCTTGTACTCGTCGCTCACTTGGTTGACATGGTCAAAACCGCGCGGCTCGAAGAAATAGTGACCGGTTTGGCGGGTGACCATGGCCACGCACCAGCCCACCAGAGCGGCCCATGCCGGATCGATGAACAGCAGGACGTAGGCGACCAAGAAGCTCAGCGCACTCACCAGATGCAAGGCCTGGTTGATGCGGCTATGGTGGTAGTAGCGGTGGTCGTCCCAACGCTGTTCGTGGAGGGTCTTGAGAAAGGCATTCATGGTGGGCTCCTGGGTGGGTGGCGCAAACCCCGCCGGCGATGGGTCGCCGCAGTCCGTCTGCGCCTCTTTCGAGCTTGGATGCTGGCTCGCGATGATGAAATTGCCGTGACAGATTGCGAGGCGGCCCGCGCTGTCACGGTTTTGAGATATCAACGGCGGAACATCTGGCCATGCCTGATTACGAATCCCCGCAATCTCCGCTGAGCGACATCCTTGTTGAGAGCCTCCCAGCCTTGCGCCGAGGCCTGCGCGTGTCGGTCGTTACCGAAACATTCCCGCCCGAGATCAATGGCGTGTCGATCACGCTGGCGCGTCTGGTCGAGGGCTTGCGGGGCAAGGGGCACGACCTGGAGATCATTCGGCCTGCCCAGGCTGTCGATCAGTCGACCCCAGCGGGGGCGCCCGGCCCGGGGCGCGACGAATTGCTGACCCGTGGCGTGCCAATTCCCCGCTACCCTGGACTGCGCATGGGAATGCCGGCCAAGCGGCGGTTGATCCGCCACTGGTCGCTGAGGCGACCTGACGTGGTTCACGTCGCCACCGAAGGACCCCTGGGCTGGTCCGCGCTTCAAGCCGCCATTCATCTGCGACTGCCTGTCACCTCTGATTTCCGCACGAACTTCCACACCTACACCGGGCACTACGGCATTGGCTGGCTGCAGCGCCCGATCACCGCTTATTTGCGGAAGTTTCACAACCGGGCGCATTTCACGACGGTGCCGACCGAGGCCTTGCGACTTGAGTTGGATGCCTTGAACTTCCAACGCCTGGTGGTGCTGCCAAGGGGGGTCGACACGCACGCGTTCTCGCCCGCCTTTCGCAGTCAAGCCCTGCGTGCGTCATGGGGCGTGACTGAGGATGAACTGGTGGTGGCGGTCGTTGGCAGGCTAGCGCCCGAAAAAAATCTGCGCTTACTGGTCGAGGCTTGGCAGTCGCTGCGTCAGGTTCATTCCCGCACCCGACTCTTGCTGGTGGGCGACGGTCCGCAGCGGGCCGAATTACAAGCAGCCTGCCCCGGGGCGATATTCGCAGGCGCTCGCCGCGGCGAAGACCTCGCAGCCCATTACGCCAGCGCCGACCTGTTCGCCTTCCCTAGCTTGTCTGAGACCTTCGGCAATGTGGTCCTGGAGGCGCTGGCCAGTGGGCTTCCCTGCGTCTGTTTTGACCATGCTGCCGCCGGACTGCTTTTGCGTGATGGACAGGCCGGCATCCTGGTGGATGCCCACCGTCCCAAGGCCTTTGCCGCAGCACTTCGAGACCTGGCGCTGGATCCGGATCGCCGTCGCGCGATGGCTCAAGCGGCGCGCGAACTCGCACTGCGTGAGGGCTGGGATGGCATCGTCAGTCGGTTCGAGGCGCTTCTTGAGCGTGCCCGGGGCGATGGCGCACCGGCAGGTCTTGGCAACCTGGCCGAGGATGGGCTTGTGGTGCCCCTGGCCCGGCCCTGAGTCTCTTGTCTCAGCAGGGCCAGCATGCACCCGGGCAGGTGTGCCCTCAGTGAGCGCTTGACGGAGCGGACTTGGCGAGGGACATCGCGCGATCGCGCCACCACAGGACGCCGATGAGTACCGCCACGCAACTACCCAGTACCACCATCACCCACTGTACGGGCCACTCGGCGGCGGTGACCAGGGTGTAGAGGCCCACCAGCACCAGGATGCTGGCGTTTTCGTTAAAGCCCTGAACCGCGACGGATCGCCCAGCGCTCAGGAGCACATGTCCCCTGTGCTGCAGGAGGGCGTTCAGCGGGACGACCATCAGGCCCCCCATGGCGCCGGCAGCGACCAGCAGGGCGACCGCGACTGGCAGCATCGTCACCAGGGACATCAGCACCAGGAGTGCGCCTAGGACGATTCCGGTCCAGACCATTCGCCGCGCGTGCTCCAGCGGCACCCACCGGCCTGCGGAGATCGCTCCTGCTATCACCCCGAGCGCCACGACCGCTTGCAAGTAGGCACCCTGGCTGAGGTCCAGCCCAAGCTCCTCCTGGGACCAGCGCAGAACGATGAACTGCAATGCTGCACCCACGCCCCAGAACAGTGTGGTCACGCTGAGGGAGATTCGTCCCCCCTCCGGATCGCGCCACAGGCGCAGGTTGGCGCGCCAGAAGTCGCGGCACAAGGCGACCGGATGGATGGGGGCCTTGGGATAACGTGCACCGCTGTCGGGTATCCACATATTGAGGATACCGGCCACCATGTACATCGCCAACAGGATGACCAGCGACAGCCCCAGGGGCGAGGCCATCAGGCCCAGTGCGACCGGCAGCCAAGCCTCCGCTGCGTGGGGCGTGCCGAGGGCCTGCTGCCAGGCCAGTGCAGGCGCGCTCGCCAGCCAGTGCCCGCTGACGAGGAGACCTCCCAAGCCGGTGCCAAGCAGCGCCGCGCAAACGACAGACACCTCGATCCAGCCATTGGCCTGCACCAACTGGCGTGGCGGTACCAGCTCAGTCACCAGGCCATATTTGGCCGGCGCGTAGCCCGCAGCGCCCAGGCCGGCCAGGGTGAAGGCCAGCACAGGATTCACTCCGCAGAGCAGTCCCAAAGCCGCCAAGCCCTTGATGGCGTTCATCCAGGCCATGAGACGGCCCTTGGGAAAGCCATCTGCCAGGGGGCCCGCCACCGGCGCCAGAACCACGTAGGAAAGCGTGAAGCCCAATTTGAGAAGCGGCGCCCACCAACCAGGCATGCCCTGGAGGGTGAGTGCTGCGATGGTCACGATCAGCAGCGCATGGTCCGCCAGTGCGGAGATGAACTGTGC
>JACCEB010930851.1_pt1 | contig 13230 bp, 12 predicted proteins | sample 7454761 | NCBI WGS metagenome assembly JACCEB01 (sample SAMN15323454, study PRJNA562643) | freshwater metagenome | isolation source: river surface water | place: USA:Blue River Watershed | collected 2017-08-18 | reverse complement strand
AGGTAGGGCTGATCCGTGGAAACATGGAAAGGGATGGTGCCATACGGTGGGACGCGGTCCACGCGACCTTCAGGGAAAAGGGACGCAGGGGTTTGTGATTTGTACTTAGGTTGATGATCCATGTCGGGAAAAATCTCGACGGGGGTGCGTTGGGTGAAATCCCCGCGGAAGCCGGCGATGGCCAGCACCGTCAATCCCGCGGCTCCAAACAGAGCCAAAAAGGTCCGAATGAAGCCCTTCATGTGTGGCTCTTCACCTCCGGTCGGGCGGGATGGGGGGAAGGCTCGGCATCCTGATAAATCTCCGTGATGTGGCTGCCGCCCAACTCCTCCAGAAAACGTCGGGAAGCACCTTTTTCAAACCGAGGGTCGGCCGCCTCGAGGACGACAAAAAAACCGTCATCGCTGACGCGTTTAAAGCGGTCCCAATTAAAGACCGGGTGGTGCAACCGGGGCATGAGGGTGAGTAAGAGAAGCCCAATGATGGTGCCAAAGGCGGTTAGGAGCACGGTCAGCTCAAAGAAAATCGGCATAGAGGCTTCCAAGGAGAAGTAAGGTTTTCCTTGTGTGATGAGGGGATAATTCAAGGCTGAGGTATAGTAAATCAGGGTAAAGGCGGTCGTCAGACCGGTGATTCCTCCGATCAGCGAAAAAAGGGAAACGCGGGAACGCTGGAAGCCCATCGCGGCATCCATTCCGTGTATAGGGAATGGGGAGTAGACATCCCATTTGCGGAAGCCGGCATCGCGGACTTTTTCGGCGGCCTGCATCAGGGCGGAAGCGGAGGAAAACTCCGCCCCGAGTCCATGGAGATGGGATTCGCTCTGACTCATGCGTGGGTTTTGGCGTGGGTTAGGGCAGCCGCGTGGCCATGCGAATCGTGCTCCCCGTGGTGGTGAGGGTCGGCTTCGGGGGTGACGTTTTTCACCTCAAACATGGTGATCATGGGCAGGAAACGAACGAAAAGGAGGAACAGAAAAAGGAAAAGACCGATCGTTCCGATGAAGAGGGTGATGTCGACCCAGGTCGGCGAGAAATAACCCCAGGAAGAGGGGAGAAAGTCCCGGTGGATGGAAGTGACGATGATGACAAATCGCTCAAACCACATTCCGGTATTGGGGAACATCACAATCGCGAGCACGACCCAGGGGTTCTGGCGGCAGTACTTGAACCAAAACAGTTGGGGGGCCACGACGTTACACGTGATCATGGACCAGTAAGCCCACCAATAAGGGCCCGTGGCGCGATTGATGAAGGCGTACATCTCAAAGGGGTTGCCGCTGTACCAGGCGATGAAGAACTCCATGGCGTAGGCATAGCCGACAAGGGAGCCGGTCAGCAGGGTGATCTTGCACATGTTGTCGATATGCTTGTCCGTGACGAGATCGTGCAGACCGTACAGTTCGCGGAATGGAATCAGCAGGGTGAGCACCATGGCGAACCCGCCGAAGATGGCTCCGGCCACGAAGTAAGGAGGAAAGATCGTGGTGTGCCAACCCGGAACAATCGAGGTGGCAAAGTCAAAGGACACCACGCTGTGCACCGAAAGCACGAGAGGCGTCGAGATACCGGCCAGGATCAGGTACGCCTTCTCATAGTGGGTCCACTGCCGGTTGGAGCCGCGCCAACCCAGGGAAAGCAGGCCGTAAACCATTTGCCGAAGCCGCGTGGTGGCGCGGTCCCGCAGCGAGGCGAGATCTGGAATCAGGCCTAAATACCAAAAGATAAGTGAAACGGTGAAGTAGGTGGAGACCGCAAAAACGTCCCAAAGCAGAGGACTGCGAAAGTTTTGCCAAATGGCATTGGCGTTGGGGATGGGGAAGAGCCACCAGGCAAACCAGATTCGTCCAACGTGGAAGGCGGGAAAAATTCCGGCGCAGATCACCGCAAAGATGGTCATGGCCTCGGCCGAGCGGTTGATCGAGGTACGCCACTTTTGGCGCGTCAAAAAGAGAATGGCCGAGATCAAGGTCCCGGCATGGCCGATACCGATCCAGAAAACGAAGTTGGTGATATCCCAAGCCCAGGCGACGGGGGCGTTGAGACCCCAAACTCCCACTCCGGTGGCCACCAGGTAGGTCAGCATGGCCGGGGTCAGAGCGGCGATGGCGCCGCATGCGACGGTGGCAATCCACCAACAAAGCGGAGCGGGCTGCTCCACGATCCGGCAGACGTGATCCGTGATCCACGCCAAGGAGCGGCGACTTCCGACCAGCGGTTTCCGGTCCAAATACTCGGAAGCTTTCGAAAAAGCGGCCTGGGAGGCGGGGTTATCGGCGCGCACTAATGGCCTCCCTTGGATTTGCTCTGGCCATTCTCATGGCCAGGTGAGTCCCCGTGGCCGTGGGAGGGAATATAGCTGGTCCGGGCACCCGGCATGGCGGGGTTGGGATTGCGCACACGACCGAGGTAGGTGAGACGCGGGCGGACGTTCAGGTATTCCAGAAGAGAATAGTTTTGCGGCAGGTTGCGCAACTGGCCCACCTCGTCTTTCTCGTTCTTGAGGTCGCCAAAAACAATTGCCTCGGCCGGACAAGCCTGCTGACAGGCAGTCTGGAGGGAGCCGGAGGGGATCCGGATATCCTTGGAGTCACGGGCTTTCACGCGGGCGGAAATCTTCGCCTCCTCGATGCGCTGGACACAGAAAGTGCATTTTTCCATGACGCCGCGCATCCGGACGGTGACGTTCGGGTTTTTTTGGAGCTTGATGGTCTCCTCGGTGCCTTTCGGACCGACCGGACCGAGGTACAGCTTGTCGAGGGCGCGCTGGTTGTAATCGAAGAAGTTGAATCGCCGAACCTTGTAAGGGCAGTTGTTGGCACAGTAGCGCGTGCCGATGCAGCGGTTGTAGGCCATCACGTTAAGCCCTTCCTCGTTGTGGACGGTCGCGTTCACGGGACAGACCGTTTCGCAAGGCGCGTTCTCACACTGCATACAGGCGACCGGTTGGGCCACGGCTTCGGGCTCCTCGGGTTCGCCGGTGAAGTACCGGTCGACCCGGATCCAGTGCATCTCGCGGCCCTTCATCACCTGATCTTTGCCGACGATCGGGATATTGTTTTCCGCCGTGCAGGCGGTGACGCAGGCGTTGCAACCCGTGCAGGTGGAAAGATCCACCACCATGGCCCACTGATGTTCCCCGGTAAGTGGCGGTGAATGGTAAAAGTTCTGATTCGGGGGGATGTGGCTGTCCATACCGACCTTTTTGGGCCAGCCTGGATCCTTGCTGAATTCGGCCACGGTCGCCTCACGCACCAGATCCCGGCCCTCCATCACCTGATGTTCCTGGGTAATGGCGAGCTGGTGGGTCCGCCCGGTCTTTTCCAGTTTCAGTCCGGATGCAAGATAATCGGCATCCGAGCGGCGTAAGCGGTAGGCGTTGAACCCGGAGCCCTTGGCCACGGGGCCTAACTCCTCCTGGCCATAACCCAAGGGGAGGCTAACCGCAAAGTCCACGTGTCCGGGTGCGATCATCACGGGGGCTTCCACGGTCTGGCCGGCTAAGGTGGCGCGGACCACATCCGCAACAAGGATGCCTTTGACAATTTCATTTCGCAGTCCAATGGCTTCGGCGGTCTTTTTGGAAACCAGAATCGCATTTTCCCACGTGAGCTTGGTCATCGGGTCCGGCCACTCCTGTAGCCACCCGTTGTTCAGGTAGCGGCCATCATCCACGGCCGGGGAGGGAATAAAGACAGCCTCCAGGGCGGTGGCCGAGGCCTCGGGAGCTTCCGTGATCTTGGCAACCAAGGTGGCGAGAGAGCCGGCGTTGACGGCTTTTTGTCCGCTGGTGCCGGGCCCGGGGAGGAATCCTTCCCGGACCCAATTGGCCCAAGCAGAGTCCAAATTTAACCCGCTCTGGTTGGTGCGGGCGGCGAAGGTTTCTTTAATGAGGGCCGGTCCGATGGGCTTGGCCTTTCCGGCGAGTCGGCAAAGGAATTCCAGCTGACTTTCGCCCGCCCAAAGGGGCTGAACCGCCGGTTGGATGGAAAGATAACTGCCGTCCGGAGCCAGAGCGTCGCCCCAGGCTTCAAGATAATGTGTGCCCGGAACAAACCATGTCGTTTTCGTGGAAGTGGCGTTGGGCAGGGGTGCCAAATGAATGGAGGCAGGGACCGAGGCAAGCAGCTCAGACCAAGCCAGGTCGGCCGGAGCGTTGTAGGCTGGATCGCCCCCCAAAATAATCAGGGACTTGATGGCTCCGGCTTGGAGCCGGGCGGTGAGATCCCGGATCGAAGCTGCGGGCGAGGAAAAGGCCGGTTGCACCATGAGCGTGGTGCCGATGGCTCCGAGAGCTGAGTTGATCGCGAGGCCGAGGGCTTGGACGGCGGCCGATTGGCGACGTCCGACCAGGAGTACGGCGCGGCCCGTATTGGCCACCAGGTCGGCCGCGCATTCCCGGATCCATGCGGAATCCACGCCTTGCGGTAGGGGGAGATCCGGTGTGGCGGTCAGGGCCGCGCTGAGTTCCGGAGTGGCGCGGATTCCGCGGATTTGACGTCCAAGTTCCAAAAGAAACGCACCCACTTCGCTGGCGCGGAGCCGCAGGCGATGGTCAGCCATGGAGCCGGTGATGCTGAAGCGGGGTTCCGCCACGTAGAGACGGCTGATTTTATCGCCTGGTTTCCGAATGCGCCGACCGGCCGCAAAACTCCGGGTGTCGGCCAGATCACCCTCATCGCCTCCCAGGAAATCGCAGTCGACCGAAAGAATGGCGGAGGCGTTGCTGAGGTCAGCGCGGAACTGGGTCCCGGCACCGAAAGCGGCGGTCGAAGCCTCCATGTCGTAACCCGGGGAAAGGGGCTCATAGACCGCCCAGGTCGCCTGAGGGAATTGCCGGAGAATGTCGGCACGTAAACGTTCGCGAGTGGGGGAGACGGATTCGTCCGCCAAAATTCCCAGCGTGGCCCCACCCGAACCAGCGGCCTCGGTGCGAATCCGCTGGATTTCCGCCTCCAGCTGTTCTGGCGTGGCTTTTTCCCCTTTTTGGATCAGATGACGGCGACGGGCCGGGTCATAAAGATCGAGAATGGAGCTTTGGGCATGGTTGTCGCTGTTGCCCTGACTCACCGAGTGGAGCGGGTTGCCTTCCATCTTGATCGGGCGACCGTCGAACGTCGTGGCCAGGAGGGGGATGGCGCCACGGCGGCGCGGTTGGGCTGTGGCGAAGGACATGGTTTTTCCGGGAACCACCCATTCGGGGGATTGGGTGAAGGGAACCAGATGCGCCTCCGGGCGCCGGCAACCGCTCAGGCCAAGTCCAGCCAAAGCCAAAGAGGCGCCCATGAGGCGGAGAAAGTTTCGGCGGGAGAGCGGATCCTGCTCCCACTCGGCGGCACCGGCAGGGAACTCACGGTGCAACCACTCTTCGAAGTCCGCAGTCTTACTGTACTCGCCAAGACTGCGCCAGTAGGTGCGACCTTGGGCGGCAGCCGGGGGATGTTGGAGAACTCGTTTCATCGATGGCACCCGCTGCAACTGACAGGAGGGTTGACGTTCCAGTCGCGCACAAACTTCTCTCCCATCTCCCGTTGGGTGGTCCCGGCGGGGGGCTCCCAATCCATATTCGTCACCTGGTCGAGCGGGCGAAGATGATTTTCCGGGGCACGGTGACACTCGAGGCACCAGCCCATGCTGTGTGGCTTGTCATGCCAGACGACCTGCATGCGATTCACATGGCCGTGACAGGCGACGCAGCTGATGCCGCGATTCACGTGCACGGCATGGTTGAAATAAACATAGTCCGGGGCCTTGTGGATGCGGACCCAGGGGACGGGCTGGCCGGATTTCCATGACTGGCGAACCGGCTCAAGCTTGGGGCTTTGGGCCTTGATCTGGGTGTGGCAATTCATGCAGGTCTGGGTGGCCGGCACATTGGAGTGGGAGGATTTCTCCACATGGGTGTGACAGTAGCGACAATCCATGCCGAGCTGATTTACGTGTAGCGAGTGGTCAAACTCCACAGGCTGGGTGGGCTGGTAGCCCACCCGGGTGTACTTCGGGGTAAAGTAGTAGGCCATACCGGAAACAATGCTGGCGGCCACCACGGCAACGCAGACCAGAATTTTGATCGGGAGCCAATTGGTCCAGCGCGGGAAGATGTTGGCCATGGGAGAGTTAAGTCAGCGACCGGAGGGTTGGAGATATGGCTTCAAAGGGTGGAAAACAACAAACTGGAGATTCTGATTCTTTTCATCAAGAAGGCATTAGAGGTATTAAGGGTAACAACCTGTCTATTAGGTTTTGTAACAGTGGGCTTTTCTCCTCGGAAACAAAACCTTTGCCAGGTGGGTCCGCCCCAGGCAACGCCCCCAAGCTCTCGGCAGAGTTGAAATCTCCAAAAATCAAAGGAGACTCTACGCATGCTTTTCCGAGCCCGTTTCTGGACCCCAGCTTTTCTCGCCTGGATGGTGGCAGGCGTGTCCCTGGTTCAGGCTGAAATTCGTGAAACCAGCGTCTGGTGGTTGCCGCGCAACGTTTCCAATTTTGGTCACGAGATTGATTTCATCTTTTACGTGATTCTCTGGTTGACCGGTGTCACCGCGGTTTTGGTCTTCAGCACCATGATCTACTTCATCGTCAAATATCGGGCCCGGGCGGGGGTAGGAGCCATCCATAGCCATGGGAACAACACTTTGGAGGTGGTCTGGACCACTATCCCGGTTTTTATCTTCCTCGCTCTGGCTATTTACGGAAACGAGATGTGGACGCGGATGAGAATGGAGACTCCGCCCAATGACGCACTGCAACTGGCGGTGGTCGGGGAGCAATTTGGCTGGAACCTTCGTTACCCCGGCCCTGACGGCAAGCTCGCCAAGATGGATGCCCAAAAAGTTGGGAAGGATAACCCCTTCGGGGTTGATCCCAACGATCCGGACGGACGCGATGATTTCACCACCTACAACGACATGGTGATTCCGGTGGGAAAAGCCGTTCGGCTCCATTTGGGCTCCAAGGACGTGATCCATTCCTTTTACGTGCCCGAGTTTCGTCTCTATCAAGACATGGTGCCGGGAAGGGTGTATGATTTTGTCTGGTTTAAAACCGATGCCATCGGACAATTTCAACTGGCCTGCAACCAGCTATGCGGCCAAGGGCACTACAAGATGTTCGGCAAATTAGGCGTGGTGACGCCCGAAGAATTTGCCGCCTGGGCCCAGGGGAAAGCTCCGACCGCGACCACGGCTGCCTCCCGACCCGTCCCGCCAGACGCTTCTGTTGCCAACCGCTAAAGAGGAGATCCCCATGAGTACTGCCGCCCTGTCCCACGCTGAATCCCACGGCCATCACGAGCACCACGAAACAACCGGCTGGAAGAAGTATCTTTGGTCTTTGGATCATAAAATCATCGGCCTGCAGTACTTGTTCGGTTCCCTGGTCTTTCTTTTTATTGGTGGAGGCTTGGCGCTACTTCTTCGCTGGCAACTAGCGTTTCCTTCCACCCAGGTCATGCCGGACGGCAACGTGGGCAATCCGCTCTCCCTGGCTTTCATCAACCCTCAGTTTTACAACGCCCTCTTCACCATGCATGCCACCGTCATGGTGTTTCTGGTCGTGATGCCTGTCTTGGTCGGAGCCTTCGGCAACTATTTGATCCCACTCAAAATCGGCTGTGGGGACATGGCCTTTCCTTTGATTAATGAGTTGTCTTTTTGGGTCTGGCTCGCCTCCGGTCTCATCATGCTGGCGGGCTTCTTTGTGGCCGGTGGCGCGGCAGCAAGCGGCTGGACTTCCTACGCCCCCTTAAGCTCCGTGGCCGCTTACAACGGCACCAAGATCGGTCAGACCCTCTGGGCGGCGGGCATTTTTATCAACGGTCTGGCCTCCATCATGGGGGCTTTCAACTACATCACGACGATCGTGAACATGCGGGCGCCGGGCATGGGCTTTTTCCGGGTGCCGCTGGCGGTCTGGGCTCTCTTTATCACGGCTTTTCTTCTCCTCCTGGCTATCCCGGTGCTTTCGGCAGCTGGGGCAATGCTGATTTTGGACCTGAACTATGGCACGAACTTCTTTAATCCTGCCAAGGGCGGTCAACCGCTTCTCTGGCAGCACCTTTTCTGGTTCTTTGGCCATCCGGAGGTGTACATCCTGATTCTTCCGGCGATGGGAATGGTGAGCGACATTTTAAGCGTCAATAGCCGTAAGCCGGTGTTTGGCTACCGCGCGATGGTCTATGCGATGGTCGCCATCGGCTTCCTAGGGTTCGTGGTCTGGGGGCACCACATGTTTGTTTCCGGCATGAATCTGGTCCTCTCGGCGGCCTTCGGGGTTTCCACCATGGTGATTGCGGTGCCTTCGGCCATCAAGACCTTCAACTGGTTGGGTACGATCTGGGGCGGGGCCATTCGGTTCAATACCGCCATGCTCAACGCTTTGGCCTTTGTCTCGATGTTTGTGATCGGGGGATTCTCCGGGATTTTCATGGCCTCCACGCCGGTGAACATCTTCGTCCACCACACGTACTTTATCGTGGCCCATTTTCACTACGTGCTCTTCGGGGGAAGCATCTTCGCCATGTTTGCCGGCATCTATTTCTGGTACCCCAAAATGTTCGGCCGGATGATGAACGAGACCTTGGGTAAAATTCATTTCGCTCTCAGCTTTATCTTTTTCAACCTGTGCTTTTTCCCCATGCACAATGTCGGTCTTGGCGGGATGATGCGGCGCATTGCCGACCCGACGGTTTACGAACACCTGCGTGCGCTCCAGCCCATCAACCAGTTCATCACCCTTGCGGCCATCGGTCTGGGTTTCTCCCAACTGATTTTCCTGTGGAACTTTTTCCGCAGCTTGAAGCACGGTCAACCCGCCGGGCGCAACCCCTGGGAGGCTACGACCCTGGAGTGGACGGTGGACTCGCCCCCGGGCCACGGCAACTTTGCCACCACCCCAACGGTGTATCGTGGTGCCTACGAATATAGCGTGCCGGGACATGCAAAGGATTTCATCATGCAGACCGAACCGCCGGAACCCGATCTGCCGTCAGGGGCTGCGGCCAGACCGCGCCCGGTTCCTGCGGGATGATTTCCCGGCCCCGACCCAGCGGAACCTACCGGGCGGCCTGTTTTTTGGTTGGCTCGATTTTTTTCCTGATCACCCTCGGAGGGCAGGTCACCACCAAGGTTGCCGGCATGGCGGTGCCGGATTGGCCCGGCACTTTCGGCCACAACATGTTTACCTATCCCTGGGCGAGCATGACGGCCTGCGCACTTGTTTTCCTCGAGCATTCCCATCGGCTGGTGGCCGCCGGTGTCGGACTCATCACGCTTGGTGTGATGGCATGGGTTTGGAGAACAACGCGGGACCGTTGGGCGAGGGGCCTCTCCTTGGCGGCCGCGATTCTGGTGGTGGTGCAGGGCATCGTCGGGGGGCAACGCGTGATTCAGGTTTCCTGGGTTCTGGGAATGACCCACGCCTGTCTTGCCCAGATCTACTTGGCGGTGGCGGGAAGCTTGGCTTTGGTGCTCTCCCGGTTTTGGACACAGCCCGTCCGATCTGATGACCTTTCCAAAGCTCGGATGCGGATGGTCTGGGCACTGACTGGGGTTGTCTTTTTGCAGACCATCCTCGGGGCTTTTATGCGCCATGACGGGCCGGGGTTTCTTTCGGTCCCGGACTTCCCCAAAATCTACGGCGAGTGGTTCCCCGCCTTTTGGCGGCCCGATGTGCTGCAGGGGATTAACACCTATCGCGCCACCGAGCTCCAGTGGCCCGTCACCACTTCATCCCTGATCGCCTGGCAACTCCTGCACCGCACCTTGGGCATTTTGGCCGCGCTTGGTATCCTTATGGGTGCGGTCTGGAGTGTGGGACCTTCGTCCACGCCAGCGTGGTGGCGACGCGGAGTGATCACTTGGGCGGCGCTGGCCGGTGCTCAGGTGTTTCTCGGGATTCTGACGATTTGGAGTGGTCGCTTGCCAGAAATTGCCACCTTGCATGTCCTGTTCGGGGCCGGCCTGACGCTGACGGGCTGGTTGCTGGGATTGGCCTCGTGGCGATCGGTCCAAACTTTCAGGGCCGGGGATTCGGCGACCGCGGAAGCGCAGGTTTTCGTGCGATGAACATGATGGAAACAGCCCTACCCATCCACCCCCGTTCATTGGCCGGCTGGAGAGCTTGGCTCCATGACTGGTCGGAGCTGTGTAAATTACGGCTAACGTCTCTGGTTCTGCTCACCACCTTGGTGGGACTTTACTGCGGATCTGCCGGCCGTCTCGACCTCTGGCGCACCGTTTTCACCCTTTTGGGCACAGTCCTGGTCGCGGCAGCGGCGGCGGTCCTCAATGAGTGGCTGGAGCGGGACTTGGACGCAAAGATGGAAAGAACTGCCCAGAGGCCATTGCCCGCCGGCCGGGTCAGCCCGGATGAAGCTCTGCTGGGGGGTGCTCTGATGAGCGCAGTGGGTTTGGCAATTTTGTATTTCGGGGTGTATGCCCCGGTGGCTTTTTTGGCGGCAGCCACCCTGGCTCTGTACCTGTTTCTGTATACCCCCATGAAGAAATTGACGGTGCTGAATACCCTCGTGGGGGCGGTGCCCGGCGCGATCCCGCCGTTACTGGGATTCGTCGCGGGCAGGGGAAGAATCGGTCCGGAGGGCTGGGCTCTCTTTTCCATTCTGTTCCTTTGGCAGATCCCGCACTTTCTATCGATTGCATGGCGGTATCGGGAAGATTACCGCCGTGCGGGATTCCGGATGCTGCCATGTTCGGATGAACGGGGACGGGTGACCGGACTCGTGGCCACCCTCTACTGTCTGGCCCTGCTGGTGGTGGTGGTTTGGCCTTTTTATTTGGGCGCAGCCGGATCGTGGTATTTGGCTGGATCCATTCTTTTGAGTCTCGGCTTTGCGGCGGGGGCGGCCCGTTTTGCCTTCCAGCCGACCCGTGAAACCGCCCGCAGCCTTTTTCTGGTTTCCGTGGCCTACCTCCCAGTTTTGCTAATTCTCCTGGTGGCCGATCGCCGATGAAAAACGACCCTCTTCGTAAAGCCAATCTCCGGCTGCTCTGCATCATGATTGCGGCGGTCCTCGCGATGACCGCGTACTGGCTGTATTTCATTATCGCCAAGGAGCCAATCCAACCTTAAATCCTCCTCGCATGAGTTCCGCCGCCATGACCGCCCACCACGCGCCTACCCCTGCGGGTTCACCTCGCTTCACCCTCCCGAAGTTTGGGATGCTCGTTTTTCTTGCCTCCGAAGCCATGCTCTTCGCTGGCCTGATCGGGGGCTATATAGTTCTACGATTGGCTCAAGGGCCGGGGAATTGGCCTCCTGCCGGAGCCCCCGACATCGGCATCCAGAATCCACCCACCTTCCTGAATTGGGTGATGATTGTGAACACGGTGATCCTGCTCTCCAGTAGTCTGACCTATCATTGGGGAGAGGTCTGTATGCGGAAGGGGAAGAGCGGCCTTCTCGGCTATGGGCTCACCGCGGTCCTCGGTGCAATCTTTCTCGGCGTCCAAGCCTGGGAGTGGCTTCATCTCAAGCATGAGGGCATGTGGTTGAACACCTTCGGGACGTACGGCTCCTGCTTCTTCACTATGACCGGCTTTCACGGAGCCCACGTTTTTATCGGATTGGTGGCCATCCTGTATGCCGTATGGCGTGCGGTGATCCGGCAGATGCAGTTATTTTCCGGGCAGACTCCCTCGGGTTCGCATACCTATGAGGAGCTGACCGGTTATTACTGGCACTTCGTCGACGTGGTCTGGATCTTTCTCTACGGCATCCTGTACGTTGTTTAAGCCCGCCGGTTCACGCCGGGCCTAAAAATCCGGCCAGCGCGTGCCCCAGGTCCACAGGATGCGCGCAGCGGACTGCCTCACCCACCTTAGGAACAAAAAGATAGCCTTCCCCATAGGCCGGCCCGTTCAGAATACAGGCATCGGTTCGGCAATCTTCGATCTGCTGTTGGGCGGACTGGTGCAGGTCAGAAAGCCCTCCCTCGGCCTCCCATTTCCAGCCCACAATTTTGGCTTGGGGCGCCAAAGCCCGGATTTTGTTCAGGATGCGCGGAGCAGGTTTGAGCTCGAGGCGAACTCCTTCCAGATGGCCGGGCCACTTATCCCGGGAGAGTTTGTTCCCCTTTAGGTCTTGGGCTGAGGATAGATCATAGTCAGGCAAAGCTGCGGGCAGGAGAATCGCGCCGAAGTTTTTTAAACTGGTCTTTTGGAGGAGCTTTTCGAGGTCATGGATCGTGTGAAACCGTTCGGAGGAGTGTAGTCCCGTAGGGAGGGGATAGGTGGCCCCGGTTCCGTACCATAAGGTCAGGTGAAACCGGTGACGCCGAAGGGTTTCTGCCAAAACTACCCCGGTTTTTCCGGTGGAGTGATTGGTCAGCATACGGGCCCGGTCCAGGGTCACCGCCGCCGGGCCTGCGATAAGAAGAATTTCCATCCAAGGCCGATGCTATGGATAAAGGAGGGTTGAGGAAACATCAGGCTTGCCGACGACGACGGAAAGCTCGAAACCCATAGGGAACCATGACGTATCTCGGCTTCCATCTTGTCTTTAATGTTCCGCTTTTGATCGTCCTCTTTTTCCTTTCCGGACGCGGCATCTGGCCTCAGGAAATGGTTTTGGTTATGGCGGGCATTTTGGGGATCGTCATGGTCTTTACCTCGCCATGGGACAACTACGCGGTCGCCAAGGGTATCTGGGATTTTCCCCGGGAGCGGGTCTGGTTCAGGGTCGGAAAGCTGCCCATTGAGGAGTACGCCTTTTTTATCATTCAGAGCCTGGAGGTGATGTGGCTGAGTTGGGTCTTTCTTCGCTGGGTGGAGCCTCCCAGCGGGGCGCCACCAGCCCGCTGGATTGGGGATCCTGCGGTCTTACGCCACATTTCCATTTTACTGATTTTCTGGGCGGCGGTGGGGATCGCCTTAAAAGAGTGGCCACGAAGAGAGCCCCGGATTCATTACGCCTGGCATCTCTTTTACTGGTTTCTGCCCGTGGTAGGGGTCCAGTGGATTGTGGGCGGGCCGCTCCTGCTGACCTACTGGCTGCAGGTGCTGGTTCCGACTTTGGTGATTGGGACCTATCTTTGCGTGGCGGACTGGATCGCGATCGGAAAAGGGATCTGGTTTTTTGATGAGGAGCAGATCACGGGATGGAAGATACGCGGGGTGATGCCCTGGGAAGAGGCCGCATTTTTTTACATTACCAGTCTGCTGGTGGCGCAAACGTTCCTGATCCTGTTGCCGGCAGGCCTGCGTTAAAGAGCCTT
>JACCEB011300200.1_pt1 | contig 13241 bp, 13 predicted proteins | sample 7454761 | NCBI WGS metagenome assembly JACCEB01 (sample SAMN15323454, study PRJNA562643) | freshwater metagenome | isolation source: river surface water | place: USA:Blue River Watershed | collected 2017-08-18 | reverse complement strand
TTTGGATCTTTTTGAACATTAGGATGTACAGTATTACAATGAATACATTTAATAAATTTTTGTGATGCAGTTCTTGATAATTTAACATATTCATTTAATAATTGTGATTTTTCAAAGTTTGATGAATTTTTAATATTTAATATTGGATTACCACAATTAAAACAAATAATTTTTAACCATTTTAATACTTCCTTTTTAAATAATGGAGAAATAACTGGATAAGGCAAATTAATTTTACCAAAATGTCCACCACAAGTTGTTTTATCTCCAAAACATGTATGACAAATATATGAATGATCAGTTGTACCTAATTTTGAATCATATATTCCTTGATTAAATGCAACATTACCTCTGAATAGTTCTTTATGTTTAATTTCGACTACAGATTCAACATCATTTTCTTCTTCATCTAAAACATAAAATTTAACTTTATTTAATTCAGATGTTGGAATAAATTCAGATTGCATTATATATTTCAATAATTCAATAAAATTAATATGTTTAAACTATATTACTGATAAGAATTTTAATTCAATTTTAAATTATAATTTAAAAAAAGATATAGTATAAAATGTATTTAATATATATAGATTATTTATTTAAATTCTTATTAATTAATGCTTATTAATTAATCATTATTTTTAAAATATAATATAAATTATATAATATAAATTATATAATATGAATTTGAAATCAATATATAGTTGGGTAAATGCTAATAAATATAATATACTAGTTGTTATTATAATAATAATAGCAATTATTATAGTAATATGGTTATTTATTAAATATTTATCAGATCCAACAGAAAAATCTATACAAAATTCCGATAATTTATTAAATAAAATAGAAATTGAATTATTTGGAAGATCAGGTAATGAAATATTTGAAATAAAATCATTAGAAGGTGATATTTTAATGAGTGATACTATAGTACCTAAAGAACCTATAAAAATTGTTTTAAATACAAATTTAGAATCATTTATTATTAATTTTAAAAATGATAACTCACAAAATGATATAAGACTAACTAAAATAATTAAAAATGGTAATGAATTATCTATAGATAAACATATTAGAGGAGATTTAAGATTTCCACCAGAAAATCCAAGATATAATTCAGTATTAGAGGGTAGATTTTCTTGGTCTGGTGAATATAGAATTGATTTATAATTAAATAAAAAAATTATTTACTTTAATATAATATTCCATCATTAAAATATGTCACAAAAAAATATTAATAATTATAGTTCTTTAGCTGGTATGAAAACTTCATTTTGGGGACCTAATACTTGGAACTTTTTATTTTCATCTATATTAGGGACATATCCTGAAAAGTTAGATATTAAAAATAAAAATCATATTAAAATAAAAAAAGAATTTAAAAATTTATTTAATTCTTTAGGATTTGTAATGCCATGTATTTTTTGTAGAGAATCTTATAAAGGTTTTATTAAAGATATGCCTATAGATAAACATTTAGATGGTAGAGTTAATTTATGTTTTTGGCTATATAAATTAAAAGATAAAGTTAATAAAAAACTAATAAAACAAGAAAATGAGTGTTTTAAATCAGAACATATTATTTTATTAAAAAAAGTTAAAGAAAAAAAAATAAATAAAACTCAATATAAATGTTTATATGATAAATTAAAAAAAGATATTTTAATTACTAAAAAATCTCCACCTTTTGTTAATATTTTAAATCATTATGAATCATATAGAGCAGGATGTAATGCTAAAACACAAACTTGTAAATAATATCCGTTACTTGAACTTTTGTCAAATTACTGATGAATATTTAATTCATTTTACTTTTTTACTCCAAATTGAATTTGACATAGAAGTAATATACCAATTACAATTATTATTTAGTCGATTTTGTATTATATTATAATACTGAAATGTAAATATTCTTTTATCTTTATACATATTGGTTTTATTATATTTATTATTAAGAATAGGAATATTATAATATAAAATAATACATTCATTATTATTTTTTTTTTCATTTTTTATAGGCATCATTTTATAAATATTTTTATATGGAGTTAAATTATTATAATAATATGTAATTTTATATAATTCGAATGTACAATTTAATATACAATTGTTATGATGAGAAAAATATTTATTCTGAGAGATATTATTAGAATTATTTATTAAATTGTACTTTTTATTTGTAGAATTTAGATTATTTAAATTCTTTGTTTTAAGTTCTAATTTAGTTAATATGTTAATAAAATCTAAGATTAATATATTTAAAATACATAAATTAATTAATATTATTAATAAGATATTATAAATCATTATTTAAATTAGTTTTAATAATTAATTTGATTATTATTTAAATTATAATTAAAAAAATAATTATTAAATACTTTATAATTAGATTAATTACTACAATTAAATTAAAAAAGATGTCATTTTATACAAATAATATTTTAAATGATACAAATATTTTAGATATAAAACCGATAATATCTCCAATATGTTTACATGAAGAATTACCAATTACTAAAAAAGCATATAATAATGTTATATTACATAGAGAAGCTATTAAAAATATTTTGGATAAAAAAGATGATCGCTTAATTGTTATAGTTGGCCCATGTTCTATTCATGATATTAAGGCAGCTAAAGAATATGCAATTTTATTAAAAAAATTACAAGAACAATTATCCGATTCATTACTTATTATTATGAGAACTTATTTTGAAAAGCCAAGAACTAAAATAGGTTGGAAAGGTCTTATTAATGATCCAGATTTAGATAATTCATATAATATTAATAAAGGATTAAAATTAGCAAGACAATTATTAATTGAAATTAATGAAATTGGATTAGCAACATCAATAGAATTTTTAGATACAATTTCACCGCAATACTTATCAGATTTAATTTCGTGGGGAGCAATAGGTGCAAGAACAACTGAATCTCAATTACATAGAGAATTAGTTTCGGGGCTATCTATGCCGATAGGATTTAAAAATTCAACAGATGGTAATATTACAGTTGCAATTGATGCTATTGAGGCGTCTAAATATTCTCATAAATTTTTAGGTATTAATTTTTATGGTTTATCATCAATTATCAAAACAAAAGGTAATCTATATACTCATTTAATTTTAAGAGGAAGTACTAATCAACCTAATTATTTTAAAGAAATAATTGATGAATCTTATTCTAATTTATTAGATAGAAAAATTATTCCAAATATTATGATTGACTGTTCTCATGGAAATTCACAAAAAAAATATAAAAATCAAATTAAGATTATTAATTATTTAATTCAATTAATTAAAAATAGTTATAATAAAATTTCTGGAATTATGTTAGAATCCAATTTAAAAGAAGGAAATCAAAAAATAGATGATATTAATAATATAAAATATGGAGTAAGTATAACTGATGCATGTATTAGTTGGGAAGATACTATAATTTCTTTAAATCTATTAGCAAATTCAATTAGGGAAAAAAGAATACATAATTATTATTTTCAAAATAATGATTAAATTATTAACTTAGAATAATTAGTTAATTTTGGTTTAAATTAATTAAATTAGAATAATTAATTAATTCTATTTTTTGATTTTTAGTATGAGTATAAATATGTTTCCAATCTTCTTTTTTAATATAATATTTAATCTTATAATTGTTATATTTTTCTAATTCTATATTAAATTTTTTTTTACTTTGGCACCCAAAATATACATAAATATTTCTATGTATATTATTTTTTAAAATAAATATATCTTTAAATAAATAATTAAAATAATTGATATTAATATAATTATGATGATTATATATAAAATAATTTAAAGTATTTTCTTCTTTAATTTTAAGAATATACCAAAATTTACTCTCTCGTAATTCATCAAATATATTAAAAAATAATGTATTTATATATTTATAATTAGTATAATCTAAAGATATTTTAATAATTAAATAATTAGAAGAATAAGTATTTTTTATTAAACTCATATTATATTTAATAAAATTCTATTAATTAATTCAATTTTAATAATTATATTCCATTTAATAAGGCATTAATTTCACTATCAAAATCATTTTCATCTAAATCATTTTTCTTTTTTACTTTATCACAAAAATTATGTAAAAATTGCGACCCAAATTTAAAATTTTCAATATAATCTGCCAATACATAATAAACATTTGGATTTTTATCTTTAATATATACTAACTTTTTATAATTTTTATCTTTTAATTTAGTATCATTAAAAACACAATTTGCTAATTTTGTAAGTTTATTCTTTTCCTGTTTAGTAAAATTATTTGCTGATCTTTGAAAGAAAGCATTACATACAACTTCAGTTGTAAAAATATTAATAAATGCATTTTTTCTTAGACCAGAATCTAATAATTTATCATCTTGAAATGATATCATAAATGTTATTTTATGATGACGACCATTCATAAATATTTCTTTAATTTCGGTATATTTGCTCCATATATTAGCATTATAAGCACAATCATCAAGAATTAATAAAAAATTTGGATTAATATTAATACATTTAATAATTTTAAATTCAATATCATCAAATTTACTTTGTAATGTTTTATTATTCATAATTTGATTTCTATATCTATTAATAATTTTTTTATAAAATTCAATTAAACTTTTTTTATGAACATCTTCTAATTCTTTTAATTTAATTTTTTTTTCTACTATATGTAAATTATCATTTTGTTTATATTTTTGTTTTATTTTAGTATAACTATTAATTACTTTACTTTTAATAAAATCATCTGACATTTGTGCTAATTTATTATATATAATTTCTAATTTTGTAATATCATTAACCATATTATATAGTTTAACTACTGCTTTCTGTCTTTTAAATATATTTTGAATTAATTCTTCAGTTACATCTGGAAAAATTAATTGTGATGGTATGATATCATCAAATGATTTATTTAAATGATTGGTTGGTGCTATTACTAAAATATTAGGTATATGATCTTTTAAAATATATAAAATATCTCTCATTATCATTGATTTACCACTTCCACTTGAACCATATAATATTATACTTTTATTTAAAAAATATGAATAATGTTTAGTAAAAAATGGAATTTCTTCACCATCTTCTGTAAAAATACTAGTAGATGACATAGTAATTATATATATTATATTAATCTTATTTTAAATTACTTTAATTTAACAAAATAATAAAAAAATAAAATCAATAAAAATTCATTAATCATATTTCCATAATAAATTATACTGACATTCAGTATAATCTGAAATAAAGTTTATTGAATTTTTCTTTTCTTTTTTTAATTCTAAATATTCATCATTTGTAATAGATTTACAGTAATGCTTAAAGAGTTTTATAAATTTAATTTTATAATCTCTTATACCATAATGTAATGGAGAATTATGTATTATAGGCTCATTATAAATATCATAATCAATTATATTTTCTGATAGATTTGGGTCTGCTCCATTTAAAACTAATAATTTTGCAATTTTATAATTATTAGTTTTAATAGCAGCGTGTAATGGTAATTTCCCTTGAGGATACCCCTCTATATTTGACCATACATTAGGATCAGCACCTAAATTTAATAAAAGTTTTACAAATTTAAAATTACCAGATTTTACTGCACAGTATAATGGAGTATAATTATAGTCAAGATCACGATTATCTTTGAAAGTTATATTATAATTATATAATATTGTTTTACAAACTTTAAAATTACTATTACGAATCAAACAACATAATATATCATTTATATTTTCATATATGATATGAAGATTATAATAACTTAAAACTAAGTATATTAAATCATTATTATTAGAATTAATTGCATCTAATAACATATCAATATCATTAAAACGAATAGATATTTTACCAGGCTCTCCAAAAGTAGATTTAAAAACTAATTTAGATAAATTATAATTATTAGTTTTAATGATTTCTTCTAATGAATATACATATTTCAAAATTTTTATTCCTATTGGATTAAAATCTTTTAAATTGCATATTTCTTTAACATTATCAATAAATTGTGCCATTCTTGACTTAAGTTTTACTCTTAATTAATTGAAAACTAGTTGAAACTAGACTATAATTTAATAAAATATTCAATTTTTTTATACAAAAAATATGAAAAATATATTTAAAATTTTTTATATTCTAGTTTCTTTTCTTATTTTTAAATATTCTTCATGTGTAATAGAATTACAATAATTTTTAAATAATTTTAAAAATTTTATTTTTTGTTCATTAATTGCTAATTGTAATGGTGAAATATGATCAATAGCAATACTATATTTTAAATTATATGAAATAAATTCTTCAGTAGGGATAGCACCATATAAAATTAATATTTTTGCTATTTGATAATTATTGTTTTCAATTGATGCATGTAATGGTAAAAGTCCAATATTTCCATATCCTGTTGATGACCATATATTTGGATCTGCACCATTTTTTAATAAAAATTTAACAAGTTTATAATTATTAGATTTAACTGCATCATATAATGGAGTATTGTTTAATTTTTTATTAAGATTTTCATTTTCTTTATATCCAGATATATCCACATTATTATATACTAAAAATTTACATAGTGATAAATTGCCATTTCTAGCTGCTTTATTCAAAGGAGAATTATTAAATTGATCTCTCTCATCTAAAATATTCCAATCATAAATATAATCTATTATTAATTGTATAATGGCATTATTATTTTTTTCAACTGCTAATGAAAATATTAAAGAATAATCTAGTTTTTTTAAATTAATTAGTAAATTTTTACAAAATATATAATTATTTTCTTGTATTCCATATTCTAATAAGATTTTATTTTCAGTAGTATATTCAGCTATTTTTAAGCCAATAGGGTTAAAATAACTTAAATTGCATAATTCTTTTAAATCTTTATTTATTTTAATCATTTTTAGACTTAAATATTATCTTTATTCAATTTTTTTAAATTAGATTTATTATTTTAATCCAATTTTCTTTATTAATATTTTTAATTTCTAATCCAGAATCTAATACTAAGTTAATAGTAGTTTTTAATATTTTTATTTCACCTTTATATAAATCATTACTTTTTATTATTATTTTTTTATTTTCAATAATTTCTAATTTATAATCATTAGTTAAATCTGATATTATCAGTTCTAATATATCTTTATTATTTGTTTGTAATTTATCTAATTGTAAATATAAATCATTATCTTTAGCACCAATTTTAATAATATTATCTAATTTATTATAAATTTTATTAACTATATAATTAAAATTATTATCAAATATACATAAATTATTATATAAAGTTAATATACTATTTGAATAAGATGAATGTATTTGTATAATTTCATTTTTTAATTTATTTACATTTTCTTTTTGTAATGATAAGTATTTAATATCATTAAATAATTCTTCATTTTTATAATTTATATAATTATTATCAGACTTATTATTTGATTTATAAAGACTAATTAGACAAAATATAGCTAAATATAAATGATCTATACTACATTCTGAAATAAATATTAATATTTCATTATTATTAGTAATTTTCCATTCAATTGGATATTTTATATTAACTATTTTTGAAGTTAAAGAAATAAATATACCTAATTTAATTCCTGTATATTCTATATCATAATAAAATTTATCTATTTGTTTTTGATCTACTGTATTTTTATAATTTTTAATTTCTATTAATACATGTTGATTAATATCAGGTAAAAATAATTTTAAATCACCAGCATGTGCTATTTCCGATGTGTCTTCTATTTGATAATTATTTTGAATAAAAAATTCATATACTATATTTTCACCTAAATTTCCTTTATTTGTATTTTTATTTAATAATAATAAATTATTTTGTTGTTCAAGTTTTAATTCATTAATTAATAATTTTAAATTATCAAATTTATTATATAATTTATTTTCTAATTCTAATAAATTATTATCTAATAAATCATTATTTTTACATAGCATAGTTTGGTTTGATTTATTATATTCTTTATATCCTAATGTTAATAAAGAATTAATAAAATTATTATGTTCATTTTTATCAATAGTATTTAAATGATTGATAATATCTTGATTTGTTAATATAAAATTCATATTCAACTATAGTATATTATGGTCTATTTCTTTAATATATAAACAATTATTTAGTTAATGCTACTATACCTCCGTATAAAATAAATAAAATATTAGATGTTATTATTAAAATATCAGTTTCTTCCATATATTTTAATATAAACCCGATTACCGAAAGAAATACAATAATAAAAAAACCTATTAATTCTAAATCCATTTTTAAATTTATCCTTTTACTATTTAATAACTATTATAATATAAATATTATAATATGAAAAATAAATTAGGAATATTTTTATTTAGAAAAGACTTAAGATTATATGATAATTTAGGATTAATAGAATTATCAAAAAAATGTGATAAAATATTTCCAATTTTTATATTTGATGATTATCAAATTAATATAACTGAACAAAATAAATATTATAGATCTAATAATGCTATTCAATTTATGTGTGAATCATTATTAGATTTAAATAAACAATTAGCTAATAAATTAACATTATTTAAAGGAAATCCAATTTATATTTTAGAAAAAATATTTAAATTATTACTAACAAAATATGAAATTATATTAGGTTTTAACTTAGATTTTACTAAATATGCAATTAAACGTGATTCTGAAATAATTAAATTAAGTAAAAAATATAATGTTGAATTAGTTAATATTGAAAATGATCATACCTTAATATCATTCGATAAAATGATTAAAAAAGATGGATTAGCATATATGGTATTTGGTGCATTTTATAAAAATGCTATAAAAACTAAAGTAAATAAACCAATAAAATTTAAATTTCATGAATTTATTAATATTAATTTAATAGATTTTAATTATAATATACAGAATCTTAATAAATTATATAAAGAAAATAAATTTATAGCACAACATGGTGGAAGAATATTAGCATTAAAAAAATTAAATAATAATGATGTTTATAATAATTATAGTACTAAACGTGATTTATTATCTTTTAATACTTATCAAATTTCTGCAGCATTAAACTTTGGATGTATTTCTATTAGAGAATTTTATCATATAATAAATTCCAATAACTTACGACTAAATGGTATCGAAATTAAAAAACAATTATATTGGAGAGATTTTTATACTTGCATATTAAAAACAATTCCATATGCTAATTCATATTCAAAAATGATTGATAATAAATTTAATTTAGTTAAATGGCCCAATCATTATAAAAATTGGAATTTAATGATGGAATCAAAAACTGGTTATTTAATAATAGATGCAGCTATGCGAGAATTAATGAAAACAGGCTATATAGGAAATAGAGTTAGATTAATATTAGCGACATTTTGGATTAAATATTTATTAATTAATCCATTGCATCCAAAATATGGCTCACAAGTTGGATTTAGTAAATATTTAGTAGATTGTAATACAAGTCAAAATAAATTAAATCATCAATGGTTTACTGATTTAGATTTGTCTGGAAGACGTTTTGCTAAAAAAGGATGTAATTCATTAACTGGAAGAATGTTAAGGATAGATAATGAAGTAATTAAAAAATTTGATCCTAATTGTGTATATATTAAAAAATGGATTCCAGAATTAAAAGATATACCAAATAAAGAATTATATAAATGGAATAATGAAATTCAAAAAAAATATAATATTCATTATCCACTAATATTTGAATGGAAAGAACAATATAAAAAATATTGTAAATTATTTAAAAATGTTTAATTTCTTAGTTTAATATAAAATAGTTTCTAAATAAGCATTATTAAGTTTATTAGATAAATTTGATTTATTTTTTTGTTGAATTCTATAATTAATAAAATTTTCTAAATCATTATTTATTTTATTAAAAAACATAGATTTATTAGAAAAAGAAGCTACATTATTATTTAATTTTATATTATTTCTATATGATTCTGTAAATCCTGTATTTGATCCTCCTATAATAATTTTCATAATATCATTATCAATCATTTTTCTAACTAATAATTTATTATTAATTATTAAATCATTATAATAATCATTTTTATTTTTAAGTTTATAAAGAACAAAAGCTTGATCCCATAGTGTTCCAGATCGTGCAGATATTAAAAAATTAGATGTATCAGATGCACTAGTTCCATTTACTTTACTAATTCTATTATATCCAGGTATTATAATAGGTAGATTTTTATTAAAATTAGTTCTATCATTTGATGTATTATAGTTAAAATCATTATTATCTTCATTATATTTTGGTAAATCATTATTTAGAACTTTATGATAACCTTCTATATGATTTAAATCTATTTGACCTTGTTTTTTCCATTCTTGATCATTTGAATTTTTTCTTATTCCATTAAATCTCGAATAATCAGCACCATCATTATATTCTTTATCAAGCATTTCTTTATCTAAATCAGACCAAAATGCTTTCCAAACTCTATTTTTTTGATCTGCAAATAATGTCCAAGGAGAATTACTCCAATGAATATTTTTTATATATTCGTCTAAAATATTTTCAGGAAATGCTTTAAGAATTTTATTATCTTTATTTAATATTGATAAATAACCTTTATTTGTAATTTCAGCATAAAAATTACTATTTTTTTCAACTTGATTAAAAGTTCCTGAAGACCATTTAGAATTATTATTAAAATCATATATTACTAAATTTCCATCTGGTTGTAAAATTAAATATCTATAATGAAATGTTTCACTATTTTTAATAGATGACTTACTACTCCAAATAGCATTGTTCGATCCACTTGTTTTTTTGTCTTTATAAATAACTAAATTACCGTCTGCTTGCATTATTAAATTAAAATTATTATTTGACCATTTAAAATCATAATAATATTTAATATAAGGATATATACAAGTTATATCATTTAATACTACTTCATCACCTCCATCTAATTCTAGATAGTTCTTTTTATAAATATATTTGTCATTATTAATTAATTTTAATGTAATTTTATTAAGATATTTTATAATTTTTCCATCTTTATCCTTAATTACTAATAATAGATAATTACCAGATTTAGATAATAATAATTCAGCATATCCACCATTATTTGTAGTAGTATTAGAACTCCATTTAACAATATTATCTTTATCATATATAACTAAATTCCCATCTTCTTGCATAAATAAATAACCTTTACTATTCTGTTCAATTTCTGTTGACCAATATAAATCATTATTTAATTTTTTAGAATCATAATTTTTATAAATACATAAATTTCCATCAGTTTGCATAATTAATGTAAAATTACCATTTTTTAATTGAAATCCATCAGAGTATTGAACTCCTGGATATATAATATTATTTGAAGGATCAATATAATCTTTTTGATTTAAATTATTTAACTTTAAAGGTAAGTTACTATAACATTGACTTAATATATTAGTATTATCTTTCATTATTAATCTATTTGAATCTTTAATTGTATATTTTAAAATATTTTTTTTAGCCCATTCAGATATAGTAGTAATAAATGAAGTAGTGTTTTCTTCATATTTAGTATTTTCTATATTCATATTTGAATTATATTTAATTAATATATCATCTGTTAAAACTGTATTACATCCAGTAGTTTCATTCCACAAATTTTGTAAAGAATCATTTGTAATATTAGGATTAGATTTATTATCACAATTACTAATTTTTGTTAATGTAAAATTTTTTATATTTGGTATATTATCATTTTCTCTTTTAAATAATATTTCATATAGTCCTGTATTATTTTTAAAAGTTAAAGTATCTCCTATTTTTAAATTATTTAATTTATTTAATTCTTCTAACTTAAAATTATCAGTTAATTCACTATGATGTATACCTCCATTAATTGGAAATTGATATTGTATAGTTTCTGTTTTTTTTCTATTTTTTCCAATTTGAGGTACACAACCATCAATTGATTTTGGATTATTATTTTTCCATTTAGTTAAAAATAAACCATTTATAGTACATTGTTTTATTTTTTTAGAAATTGTTGCAGTCTCAATCCAATTAGACGATTTTAGTAAATTAAATTTATTATTTATTGCATCATTATTATCTTTAGGATATAGTTCTTTTAATTTAATTTGAACTGATTCTTTTTCTTTTTTTCCTGGTGTAAATATTCTTTGCTGATCTATTAAAATATTATCATCCGTTATAAATTTATTTCCAATTTTTATAGTTGGATCATAACATTCATCTATATACATTTTTATATTTCTATCTAAATAATAATATTTTTTACCATTTTCTTTTATTATATCAATCCAATCAGAAACAGTTGCTTCTGTACAAGCACCCGGTGAACAATATTCCCATTTTATTAATTTAGTTTGATCTTCCAAATCTATACCACCATGTTTTTGTTCAATATAAGATCTTATATATTTTTGTTTTCCACCACCACATATAATTTTATTTAGAGAATCTTCTTTTTCAACACATTCTCCATCTGCTACCCAATTAGTATAGTAACCATCTATAGGACAATATTGAGTATTACAATTTTCAATTTCTTCTATTATATCTTTATCTAATAAATCATTACCAAATAATGTTTTTGGTATATATTTACGTGTTCTATATCTTTCTCCACTATTACATGTTTTTGAACATTCTGACCAATCTGACCATTCTGTAAAATATCCATCGTTAGATTGTAATAATAAAATAATATAAATTATAATACCTACTATTAAAAGACTAATTATTATTTTAACTTGTTTTGGTAAATTATTAAATTTTGATATTAAATCAGATTTTTTTCTTGGAGGACCTGGTGGTCCAAATATTTGAGGACCTTGTGTACCAAATCCTGGTTGTATAGGTTGTACAAATCCAGGTTGATTCATTTAATAATTTATATATATATATTATAATATTATAAAAAAAAATAAACTAAATTTAATAAACTAAATTTAATAAATTATTCATATAGAATCTAAATTTAATACAATTTCTATTATTATGGATTTGAAATACTCCTATTGATTTATTATTATATTTTAAAATATTTGATTCTGTCCATTTAGTAATATTAGTATTTAATTTTAATAAATTTGATTTTATTTTTAAAGTTTTTGGTTTTTTAATTATTCTATATGAAATTTCTTTATTTTTATAAATCCATAATAAATAATCACAGCAAAATAAATTTTTAAAATAGATATTA
>JACCEB010065431.1_pt1 | contig 13243 bp, 10 predicted proteins | sample 7454761 | NCBI WGS metagenome assembly JACCEB01 (sample SAMN15323454, study PRJNA562643) | freshwater metagenome | isolation source: river surface water | place: USA:Blue River Watershed | collected 2017-08-18 | reverse complement strand
GCTTGTTTAGAACATTCATTATGTAAACATCTTTTATTTTTAATATTAATCATACCAAGTGGCGTTCCATGTATACCACAATAAGTAGCAATCTTATCAGTGGATAATCCAAATGATGGATGTTTATCGCATCCATCATGTAAACATTTTTTATTTTTAATATCAATCATACCAATTAGTGCTCCATGCTTTCCGCAATAAGTAGCAGTCTTATCAGTGGATAATCCAAATGATGGTTGTTTATCGCATCCATCATGTAAACATCTTTTAGATTTAATATCAATCAGACCAAGTAGTTTACCATGCGACCCACAGTGAGTAGGGTTCTTATCTCCTGAATTACCAAAGGTTGCTTGTTTAGAACATTCATTATGTAAACATCTTTTATTTTTAATATTAATCATACCAAGTGGCGTTCCATGTATACCACAATAAGTAGCACTTTTATCATCTGGAAATCCAAATGATGAGCTTTTTCCACAATTCTCAACAATGCAGTATCTAGTCATTTTATGACAATATATTATTACTGAACTAAATCAATTTTAATATAAATATGAGTCTCTGGTTGTCTTTGCTCCAAATGTTGTTATTAGATGTAATTGATGCTCAAAACACGCAGATCGATGTGAAAACTAATGATATTGAAGAGCTAACTATAGAAGCAAATAAGCTACTAGAAATTGGTAAACATACCTTACATTTAACGAACATAATGATAGCCCAAATGGAACAAATTATCGCTAAAAACGCTATTGAGAGTCTCCAGCAAAATTGATATTTTTATGTAATAATACATACATACTGTGCTAAACAGAACGTTACGAACCGCTAGAAACTAATCAAATATGAGCATTGCTATCCAGAACCAAATCATTTCAGAAATCCAACAATTTATTGTAAATATTACTGAAAAAGAACAGGAACTAGGATGGTGTGAATTTGTTGATAAAGCTGCTGGAGATATTGAACATCTATTAACATATTTACCTATCTTAAAAAGCATTGATGCAATGGACGAACCATTGGAACTTATGGTCCAATTTAGTACATTGCGTGGTCAATTTGTTAATTCAGAAGACAAGTTTATTAATAAACTAGTTGAATCTGAATTTGAAGATGGTAAAGACTACTGTGCAATTGATGTAGATAATGAACAATTTACAGAACATCTATTATTCTTGAGTTATAACTGTTTAAAAACATTTATTATTGATCGTGAGGATAAAAAAATGATGCGCGCTTTAATGATCGGTGAGTTAATGTATGATATGTACAAAACTTATAGTAAATCATTTACAAAAAGTGTATCTGCAAAAACTCATTATATGATTGTAGAACAACTAGGTGGCTTTAGTAAACCAATTGAAAAAACTCATGCGGAAATGGATAAACCAGAAAAAGTTGTTACTATTATTACTGGTAGTAAAGCTACTATGAATAAACAATTAGCTACAATGAAAAAGGACCCAGAAAACTGGGGTGCAGTGATTATTCCACCAACTAAAGCAATGTATATTAATGCACTTGATGATACTAAACGTATTGCTAAGCATGTTAATGATACTATTGTTAAAGTCTATAAAGATGATATCCGTGCGCAAACTAAAGCTAAGAAATCCAAAAATAAAGATGATAAGACAATTAAATCACCAACCACAGCTAAAGCATGGGGTGTTGCCGTCAAATCAACCTCTATTATGGTGAATGAAAGTAATGATGGCATTGCAATCGATAATATTATTGATCGAATCAAAGCTTACTTTGTAAGTTTACTCGGACAGAAACATATTAATATTACAAAAATGACTCATGATGAGTATCTTGAATGTGTTGCTAAACTAGAAGCTGAAAGACTTGAGCGTGCTGGATACTTTAGTGCCATTCGCGCTAATGCAATTCACTTTGGAAAGATCGCAGATCTCAAAAAAGCAGAAGCCAAGGTTAAAGCTGATAAGGAAAAGGCAGAAAAGAAAGACAAAAAAGGTGATGGTATCAAATCATCATTAGTTACAACTCCTAATGGATTTGAAACTGAGGGGTCTGCTGATGAAAAGGATGCTAAAAAAAGTAAAGCTACTTCCAAAAAAGCTGCTAAGATAGAAACAGTTGAAGAAGAGAAACCTGCTCGTAAATCACGTGCTAAAAAGGCTTCTAAAGTAGAATCTGATGATGATGAAGAAGAAGAGAAACCTGCTCCTAAATCACGTGCTAAAAAAGCTGCTAAAGTAGAATCTGATGAAGAAGAAGAGAAACCTGCTCCTAAATCACGTGGTAGTCGTATCAAGATTGAAACGGAAGTAGAAGAGGAGAAACCAGTTGCAAAAAAAGTTGTTCGTAAAGCGCGTAACGTTGTTGAAGAAGTGCCTGATGAATCCGAATCAGAAGCATCTGATGTAGATGATTATGATGAAGATGAAGAAGATCTAGATGATGTTATGACCGGCGATGAAGAAGAATAGATTTAAATAAATATAACACTACATACATGTATGCATATTTTTTTGATGCTAGTGGTAATAAAATTGATTAGTTTGGTATTAAAATATAACAATCAACATTTAAATAGGCTATAACACTAACAATGAGCACCCAAAACACTTCTGAACGCTTTTCTATTCTAAAGAATGGAGTAGATGAACGTTTAGAAATCATTCGAGATAATGAAACTGGGTTCTATAACATTACTAAAACGGCTAAAATGATTAAAAAACTATTGGAAACTGAGGATAAATTAGAAAATAATGATGCTACGGGAATTCCCGTAGCATCGGCAAAAAGCCAAAGACCTGCAGATTTCTTTAGAATTACATCGACTAAAGCACTTATTAATAAATGTAAAGAGTTGACTAAACTTGATAAAGTCTTTTATCAACTTAAAGAAGATATACCAAAGAAATTTATTGGTATTTATATTCATGAGCTACTTTATGATCACTTTCTAATGTGGATCGATCCGGCTTATGGTATGCTTGTTTCAATTATTTTGAAACAAATACATCAAGATGCTAATCGTAAACTATTGCAAGAAAAAGATGATGCTATTGGTAGATTAGAAAATAAAATTGATTTACAATCGGCTGAAATCCAAAAGCTACTCTCGTATGCTCAGAACACTACTCATGAGTTATCTGAAGCACGTTTGGATATTCAAGATAATACTACTCAAATTGAAATACTTAACGATAAGGTAGAAGAGTGTCGCGATGTTATCATTGATAGAATGGATGAACACACAATCAATCCAACTTCAGTTACTAAAAGACAATACTTTATGTGTTTACAACATCCAAAGTGTGCTTTATGTTATTCGCAGTCAAATGTCTAATATTAAAAAGCAACTTAAAGCTCATAGCGATTGGGATATTTTAATTGAACCAACTGAGGATCCTAATTCAATTAAGATGTTCAATCGTTTCAAAGATCGTGTAAAATCAATCGAAACCTCTTGGAAAACTGAAATTAAATTGCAATATAAAACGAATGATATTGACCGAGAAACTCGCGATACTAGACTACAATTTATTATAGATAATCCATTGATTACTATTACTCGCAACAATGTTGAGTTTGATATTGATCGTATTACAACTAAACAAGTAATTAAATTGATGCAAGATACTACCTTTGAACGATTCAAATTAAGCGTTCCATAAGAGACTTATGAACTAATGCATATTTTTTTGACAAAAATTGATACTCATATACTTAAATATATAGTGATAACATCTCTGAACACTCTGAACCTATTAAAGCAATTAAAATGGCAACTACTTGTGATATTTGTGTTGGTAATATTAATAAAATCAATACTATAATCACTTGTGTATCATGCGATTTTGAATGCTGTAAAACGTGTTTTAAAAGATATATTACCGATGCTGAGCATTACTTTAAATGTATGAGTTGTGGTATTGAATTTGATCGCAGTAGTTTAGCTACACGATTAGGTGCAACATTTATGAAAAATGAATATAAATATATTCGTGAAATCATGTTATTTGAGGTTGAAAAGGGTTTATTTCCAGCAACGCAATTGATTCTAGAAAAAGAGATTGAAATTGAAAAACTGCAAGCATCTCTTTCGAATATATCAATTGAATTTGATAAGATTCGCAAGGAAAACATTCAAAAATTGAATGAGTTTTGCAAATCAGAAGAAACTCTACCAGTGAAAGAAGCTATTAATAAATATATTTTAATGAGTGAAGCTGCTGATGTAGATGATAAGATGGAAGACGCTAGTGTTGAGATTAATAGAAAGATTACAGACCTAAAGAACTCAAAAGATAGTGTAAAAAAAACATTTATCCGTAAGTGTACTCATGCTGAATGTAGTGGTATGCTTAGTCATGAAAATCGTACACCGCTTAATAACTATGAATGTATTCTGTGCAAATCAATTTCATGCGTTGAATGTCGAGAGATTATTAAAGATAATAATGAAAATGGACATGAATGTAATAAAGATATTTTAGAAACAGTTAAGTTTATCGAAGAGAGTTCTAAGCCATGTCCATCATGCGCATCTCCTATTCATAAACTAGAAGGTTGCTTTGATAAGCATACTATAATTCCATTAATGGATGGTATTAATAAATTTGCCAATGAAATTGAAGTAGGTGATCAACTTATTGGAGATGACTTTGAACCAAGAACAGTATTGCATTTATTTACGGGTACTGACTTGTTGTATCAAATTGATCAAGAGTATGGCGAAACTTATATTGTTTCTAGTAGACATAATCTAATTTTAACCAAAATGAATGGAGCAAAGTATACTATTGACTTAACCACTTATATGGAACTAAATAGTTCACAAAAAGATGAACTATATGGTTACAAAATTAATCAATATTCAGGAGAAAAGGTACTTAGTAAACTAACTATTAAACCTTATAAAACTGATAGATACTATGGATTCGTTGTCGATGGAAATAATAAATTTGTTTATACTGATGGTACTGTACTATCTAACTGTGATCAAATGTTTTGTACAAATTGTCATACAGCTTTCAGCTGGAAGACACTCCGTATAATCACTGGAGCCTTTCATAATCCTCATTGGTTTGAGTGGCAACGGCAAAATGGTGCACAAGCTCGTGATCCATTGGATATTCAATGTGGTCAAGAGGTTGATCATCGTATTATTTCAGCTGTTCAGCGATCACTAGGAGAATTAAATAAGGATGATAAATTTAAAGAAGATAGGGCTCATATGAATGCATTATTGCAGAAAATTCCTCATTTTCATCATTGGGTAATCCCACGTATGCAAGGTACAGGAGTATATGCTCGTAACCAACAAATGCGATTATTATTACTACGTAAACGTATCTCTGAAACTGAATTTAAAATTAAAATCCAGAGATCTGATAAAGCGGAAAGTAAAAAACGCGATATATTAAACATATTGGTCACGTTTCGGGATGGAGCAAGTGATATTACATTTAGATTGTATGATAAAACTCGTTCGAGTAAAATTACTATTGATGAATTTTATGCTTTCTATAATGAATATGTTGCGTTAAAGAACTATGTCGATACATGTTTGAAAAATATTGCAGAAGTATATGGTAGCTCTATGGCGGTTGAAATTGAAAATTATTAACTGAATTATAGTAGGTTAAAATTGATTTTTTTGATAGTTAATACAAATTACAATGCCAAAATATTGCAAAGCTATCGATTGCGCCAAACGCCCATCGTTTGGTAATCCAAATGATAAAAAAGCGACGTTTTGTAAAAAACATGCATCGGATGTTATGATTAATATTAATGCTCCAAAATGTATCGAACTTGATTGTATTAAACAACCAAATTTTGGGTTTCCAGATGATAAGCGATCTACTTATTGTAAATCACATAAATTGGATGGTATGATTGATATCAAACATTCAAAATGTAAATTTGATACTTGTAATAGTAACCCAAATTTTGGATTACCAACTGACAAAAAAGCTACTTATTGCAATGAACATAAATTGGATGGTATGATTAATATTGTTACTCCAAAATGTATATTTGATGACTGTAATACTGTTCCAATTTTTGGAATACCTAGTGATAAAAAAGCTAGATATTGTAATGAACATAAATTAGATGGTATGATTGATATAAAACATCCAAAATGCATATTCGATACTTGTTTAACTAGAGCTCATTTTGGGTTTCCAGATGATAAGCGATCTACTTATTGTAAATCACATAAATTAGATGGTATGATTGACATTATACATTTAAAATGCATATTTGAAAATTGTGATACTAATCCAAATTTTGGATTTCTAGACGATAAGACTGCTACATATTGTAAATTACATGCATTAAAAGGTATGATTAATATTAATGCTCCAGAATGCATTGAACCTAACTGTACGACTAATCCAAAATTCGGATTGCCTACTGATAAGACCGCTACATATTGTGTATCTCATGCATTAGAAGGTATGATTAATATTGTTGTTAAACTTTGCGAAACTTGCAGTACAACTGTTAGGAATACTAAATATAAACCTAATTGCGCTAGATGTCATTTTTACTTAAACCCAGATGACCCACGTATTAAAAACTATAAAACTAAAGAGCATGCTTATATGACTGCATTAGTAAAAAAGTTTCCGCAATTTAAATTGGATAAAACAATTAAAGGAGGCTGTTCTAAGCGTAGACCTGATGGATTTCTAGATCTATTAACGCATGTAATTATAATCGAAATAGATGAAAATGAACATAAGTCATATGATGATACTTGTAATAATCGTCGTACAATGGAGTTATCAGAAGATGTTGATCATCGTCCAATTGTGTTTATTCGATTAAATCCAGATGGATATACATTAGATGGTAAGCGTATAAAAGGGTCATTTTCATTAAGTAAAACTAATGAATTAAAAATTCAGAAAAAAGAATTCAATAAGCGGCTAAATTCATTGATTAAATCAGTTGAAAAGCATATAAATACAATTCCAGATAAGACAATTTTGGTTGACTATTTGTATTTTACTGAATAGATATACATACTATTACATTTTTTTTTTAGCAAAAATTGACACAAAAAGTAGTTAATATACTCATATTGCAATGAACCAACAATTGATTAACGCCTTCCATAATAATACCACTTTTAGTGATATTATTGATGCTAGCGGACTTACAAATAAACAATTCGAACAAACTGTTATTGAAACTATTAAAAAACATTATACAGTAGCTAAACCTATTGAAATAATCGATGAAACTAAACCAGGCTCGACTGAAACTAAAACCAAAACTCAAACAGGCTCAGATGAATTATCAGACGAACAACTTGAATTTATTGATATGGCTATGAAGGGAGAATCAATCTTTCTAACAGCCCCAGCAGGATGTCATGCAATTAATACCGAGATATTGATGTATAATGGATCTATTAAAAAAGTTCAAAATATAAAACAAAATGAATTATTAATGGGTGATGATAGCACTCCTAGAAAGGTAATAAATTTAATTAGCGGGACTGATACCATGTATCGAATTACAAATGTAAAAAAAGAATCATATATTGTCAATGAAGAACATATACTATGTTTGAAATATACAAATAAAAAAAGTATTAGATATAGCGAAAAAGAAAGATGCTATATAGTAAAATGGTTTTCGCGTGAAATATTCAGACAAATTTCTAAACATTTTTGGGGAAAAGAATTTGCAAAGCGATTCTTTAATAATATTATTGAAGATAGAGTGATTGAAATATCGGTAAAAGAGTTATTATCACTTCCTAAAAGCGCACAAGCAGATTTAAAAGAATATAAAGTTGGTATTGAATTTACAGAACGTAATATTCCTATCGATCCATATATGATTGGTTATTGGTTAGGTGATGGGCATAGTAATGGACAAGGAATTACATCGCAAGATTCGCGTATATTAAAATACTTTGCATATAACTTACCAAAATATACTTGCTATTTACAATATCAAAGTAACTATGCTTATCGAATTAATGGAAGTGGAACTGGTAAACAAGGTACCAATTACTTTATGAAAACACTTAAGCAATTAAAGTTAATTGAAAATAAGCATATTCCACATATGTATAAATGCAATTCTCGTGAAAACAGACTTAAATTGCTTGCAGGATTATTAGATTCTGATGGCTATCTTGTTCATGATAAATGTACTTTTGAATTTGTACAATGTGAAAAACATGAACGATTAGTTAATGATATTATTTACCTTGCTAGAAGTTTAGGATTTGCATGCAACAAACAACAAAAAAGAACAACATGGACTTATAAAGGTATCAAAAAAGAAGGTATTGCATTTAGAACCACTATCTGTGGTGCTGGAGTGGAAGAAATTCCAACACTATGCCCTCGTAAAAAAGCAAACGCAAGAAAGCAAATTAAAGATACTTTAGTTTCTGGTATTACAATCGAAAAATTAAAAAAAGGTGATTACTATGGATTTCAAGTTGATGGTAATAATAGATATGTAATGGGTTCATTTACAGTTACTCATAATTGTGGTAAAAGTTTTGTTATTAATGAAACTGTTCGTCAATTAAGAGCACGATATGATGCTCCAGATGCGGATGTTTCTCGAGTAGCTATATGCGCATCGACTGGTAAAGCCGCGTCATTAATTGGTGGTAAAACAATCCATTCTTTCTTAGGTATTGGATTGGCTAAACAGTGTGCTGAAGAGTTGCATGAGCGTTTAATTACTACTCGTCGATTAAAAGCAAAATATTTTGAACTAAAAGGATTAAAAACATTAATTATTGATGAAATTTCAATGATTAATAATATTCTATTGGATAAAATTTCACGCTATTTAGAACTGATTCATGGTAATGAAGAACCTTTTGGTGGGGTGCAAATGATCTTCGTTGGTGACCTACATCAACTAGCTCCAGTAGAAGGTAGATACTTTATTGAATCTGCCAGCTACAGAGATTTGAAACCAATTGTAATTCAATTAACTAAATGTTTTAGACAAGATGATCCACTGTTTCAACAAGTACTCGCAGAAGCAAGAGTAGGTAAGTTGAGTACTAATTCATACAATATGTTGATGAATAGAAACACTATTGACAAAACATTGTTTCCTGATATGGAACCTACTCTAATTTGTAGTACTAACCGTGAAGTAGATGCTATCAATCAAAGAGAGTTGAATAAGTTAACTACAGAAAAAAAAGTTTATAGTATACTACCAATTGCAACTAATGCAAAAAAAATTGAAATTGCTTGTAAGCTAGAATCGATTCCAGAAAAGGTTGAACTAGCTATAGACGCGCAAATCATGATTACTACCAATATCTCAATGGGTGGTGGAAAAGTAATTGCTAATGGATCACAAGGTAAAATTATTAGTATGCATGATACTCATGTAAATGTGCGACTAATTGATTGGACCTCTGATGTTCGTATTGGATTCCAAAAGGTATTAGACCCAGATTGCATTGATGAAGATAAAAATCCAATTTATTTATTAGAATATCTTCCTATTCGTCTAGGCTACGCGTTGACTATTCATCGCTGCCAGGGGATGACGTGTTCATTATTAGAAGTAAATCTAAATAAAGTATTCGCTGCAGGGCAAGCGTATGTAGCAATCTCACGTATTAGATCATTGAATGGATTAAAACTTATTGGATTAAAAAAGAATGCTTTCATTGCCGATAAAAAAATTATTGAATTTTATGCACACCAGTAAACATCATTGATGTTTATTTTTTTTTGATTAGTTATAGACATCATCAATGTATGTCTCCCAATCATCCGTATAATCGCCATTGCGTAAAGAGAACATACCTTCATCACGATCATTGTCATAATCATTGCCATAATACCAATCATTGGTTTCATCATATTCGCGAATCTCATTGCAATATTCGCGATAATCATGATAGGATGCAAATCCTTTATAAGATTGTTCCTTAAAATAATTATGATAAAATCGTTGAATAGTTTTTGCAGCTATGATTCTATCAATTGATTGCATAATAACTTTATAGAGTATATTTATATAAAAAAATATCAATTTTTGTTTAGAATAATGGAGGCATAACTCCTCTCATTTTAACTACCCAAGTAGCATGCTCTAATGTTTGTTCTTTAGTTAATAACGTTTTTAAATACATATTTTCAGTTAATAAATAATTAGCATGTTTACTAATACGCTGATGTTTCTGCGTATCCATAATAGTATATGTATACCGCATAATAATTCGATTAATTTTAGTCATCTTTATAATATAATTGTATTGTCTTTAATTAACATAATTTTATCGGTTTGAATATATATGATCTTCAATTAACTATAATTATGAATGTCCAAGGTCAACAAATGCAATCCCAAATGGGGATGCAAACACCTCAAATGGGAATGCAACCATCTCAAATGGGAATGCAACCACCTCAAATGGGGATGCAAACACCTCAAATGGGAATGCAACCATTATCAAGAACTGCAGCTGCTAAAGCAGTTGTTTCAAAATGGAGTGGTCCTAAAAAAGCGGCAATTGGAATATTATTATTACTTTTAATTGGTGGAGTTATAACTGGATTAGTGTATTTATTTAAACCTTCATTATTTAGTAAACCTATAGATCCAACAGTTAACTGGAAGGGATATAAATATTCTACCGATGGTAAATGTGGTCCAGTTTTTGGTAATACCGCATGCCCTGGTAATCAATGTTGTTCTAGCAACGGATATTGTGGTGGTACTAAAGATGGTAATGATGCATATTGTGGAGCTGAACATGGTTACGTTGGTTATTATGATGGACAGCAACCATCTAAAACTCATCCCGCAACCAATTGGAAAGGATATACAACATCAACAGATGGTCGATGTGGACCAGATTTTAATAATAAAGGATGTGGCGATTCAAGCTGTTGCTCTACATTAGGTTACTGCGGAGGAGTAACTGGAAGAGCAGATGCTTGGTGTAAAACTATGAATTTAAGTAATGGTATATATGATGCAGTTGAACCAAAGAAGTAAATTATTAAAAATGCATTACTTATTTTTTTTGTTCAAAAAAAAGATATCAATAGAAGTAATTCTATATTAGTGAGCAATTGGGTTTAAATGGTGTCTAAGGAATACTTCTTTTGCGTTAATGTAATCAAATGCTACAATAAAATTAATATTATATTTTTCAAGAGCTTTAATATTAACATATTGTTCTTCAATGACTTCAATTATTTTGAGATCTTTATCGATTACTGAATAAGTGTCGCTTATACCAGTCTGACTATATTGGCGAATATCATTATCGATAGTATCGCACATTACATCCAACTGTTCAAATGTAGTTGTTTCCATATCAAATTCATTCATTTTCATTAAAATTTTACTCTTAATTGTCGTCAATATATCATGAATATCATTATAGATATCGCAATTAACATACCGTTTGCCTGATTTGAAATTAACATAAAGTAAAAACTCAATTGGTTTAGAATAATAGCAAAACTGATTGACAGACATTATAGTTTAGTTATTGGCGTATATTTATATAATGACCATATCAATTTTATAAAAATTGATACTAATAGAAGTAAATATATACCACTATGAGTGCCTTTCAATTGATTAATAAAACAAAGAACTATCTTCGCGATAATGCAAAAGGTCAGTGGTATCAATCATATAAAATTAAAGATGGAAATACTGATGGCTTTATGCATCAATTAAGTGGGATTGTAATGCTTATTCGAGTTAACTATCCTGAAATGTTAGGCTTCTTTTGGATGTATAAGATGGCCGATGCGCATATTTTAATTGATTATGTCCATAAAAATTTACATTTAGAAGCACATGAGATTATCATTAATGATCGAATCAAATTGTTTTATGATATTGATATGGAAATAACTGATAGTGAACTACAAGATATGATTGATTACTATGAAGAGTACTCAAATGAAACTGATTTAACTATTGATGATGTTGCTCGACATCTTGCACATCTATACTTTGACGCAACTTTAGCATCATTAGAAGAACATGGTAACGATTTAGAGCAAATGCAAAACATTGTCGATATTATGTATACAACTCGTAATCGGCCTATTAGTAATAACGATAAATTTAAAATATCTATTCATTTGATTACTAACATTGTATGCAATATTCAAGAGTGTAAAGCCATTGTAGAACATGTTCGTAATTCAATTTTATATCACCCAGATGAGTATGGATTAGAATATCCAGATAACTATTGCGAGATGATTGTTAATGCAATTGATGTGCAACCATATCATAGATTTGGATCGCTAGCTATCCATGGCGGTAGAAAGATTGTTAATAATGTTGAATACATTAATCAGATTCAACAGCAGTTTCAATTAAAATCTGAAGAGCCATTTATTACTAGATTTGATAATGTTCCGACTAACATTAGTTTCCGAGAGTATAATGTAGTTACAACATATAACAATAATTCAAATACTACAGTATCAAAAGAATTTATTGATGCTGTACTATCGCATATACATAAGATTCCGTATTATAATGCAAATGATTGGGACTTAGATGCAGCTACATATAAAGGACGTACAGCTATTGTAAAACGATTGAATCCATCTTATTGCGAGATATGTGAACGACGACATGACTTAGATAATACATTAATTCTGGTATTCGATGAAGAGTGGCAAATTGGAGCATGGAAGTGTATGCATAATAGAAATATTAAATCGCGCATATTCTTTCGCGATTATAAAAATGATAACGATCTAGATCAATTCGCTGAAACTTTTGGTCGAAAAACAATTATGTCCAAATATGAAACAACCGATTCAGTTGATCCTATTAAAATAGAAACATATACTGAGAAAGAAAAAGAATCTATCAAAACAGAAAACATTTTAGTTGTAAATGACGCTCCAGATACTCCTGGTTTAATCCAATTAGAACAAGATTATTCCGATAGTGAATCTGAATGCGAATCTATTCATAGTGATACTAAGGAAGTAGTCGCTGGACCAGATAATTTCCTATCGATCTCTGAAGGATCGGCGGTCGATGACTCTGATTTATCTGATTCTGATAATGAAATAGAATCAAATATAATTGTAGATGCCCCAGATACGCCAATTAAAATTAAACAATATAATCTAGATGATAGTGAATCTGAATCTGAATCTGATGAAGAGGTAGAAACAATTTATAAATATTCAGATGACCCAAAAGAGGCTATTGATATTGATGACGGATATGAATCGGATACTGATACTAT
>JACCEB010467373.1_pt1 | contig 13248 bp, 8 predicted proteins | sample 7454761 | NCBI WGS metagenome assembly JACCEB01 (sample SAMN15323454, study PRJNA562643) | freshwater metagenome | isolation source: river surface water | place: USA:Blue River Watershed | collected 2017-08-18 | reverse complement strand
GGTGTCGGCCGATCATTTCGGCTACTTGCAATTGGTGCTCGGATACTGCGTGGGATACGCGCTCATCGGAACCTTGCTGCTGCCGCAGTATTACCGGCTTCGCCTCACCTCGATCTATGAATTTCTGGGTCGGCGTTTCGATGCGACCGCACAGAAGACCGGTTCGGGGTTCTTCCTCGTGTCCCGCCTTCTGGGGTCAGCCGCCCGCCTGTATCTGGCGGTCACGGTCTTTCAGACTTTCGTGTTCCAAGGCTGGGGGATTCCTTTCTCGGCCACGGCCGGCGCGGCGATCCTGCTCATCCTCATCTACACACTGCGGGGTGGCATCCAGACGTTGGTGTGGACCGATCTGTTCCAGAGCGGGTTCCTGGTGCTCGGGGTCGTGCTCAGCATCGGGGCTTTGATGGTGGGCCTCGATTGGAGCCTCACCGACCTGGTCCACAATCTGGCCCGAGGCCCGGAGACGACGGTCTTCAACGGGGACTGGCGTTCGCCGGGATTCTTCTGGAAACAACTGGTCAGTGGCGCGGCCCTGGCCGTGGTCATGACCGGACTCGACCAGAACAACATGCAGAAGACCCTCTCGTGCCGCACCCTGCCGGACGCCCAGAAAAACCTCTGGCTCTTCACGCCGGTGATGGTGCTGGTGACGATCGCCATCCTGGTCCTCGGGGCGTTGCTGTTCCGCTTCGCCGAGATCCGGGGTATTCCCCTGCCCGCCCGCACCGATGAGCTCTTTCCCAGAATCGCGCTCGGCTCCCTGGGCACTCCGGCCGCTGTGGTGTTCGTGCTGGGGCTGACGGCGGCGACCTTCAACAGCGCCGACTCGGTACTCACCTCGCTGACCACCAGCTTCTGCGTCGATTTCCTCGGCTTCGAGCAACGGCGCGATCTCTCCGAGGCGACGCGGGGGCGCATTCGGCGGCGGGTTCATACGGTTTTTGCCGGCGTTCTGTTCCTCACCTTGCTGATCCTCCAGTCCTTGGCGTCGCAATTCGCGGTGATCGATCTGGTGCTCAAATTGGCCAGCTACACGTATGGTCCGCTGTTGGGGTTGTTCACCCTCGGCCTGTTCACCCGGATCCGCCTCTCGGGGAAACCGTTGCCCTGGATCGCCCTCGCCTCGATCGCCGGTTGCGCCTGGCTCGATCAACGGTCAGTCGCATGGTTCCACGGATACCGCTTCGGTTTCGAATTGCTGCTCCTCAACGCGCTCATCACCTCGTTGGGAGCGCTGCTGTTCGCTCGAATGCCCACCCCTCCTGTCGCCATCCAACCTGATATCGCGCACTGAGCCCGTCCATGAACACCGCCTGCCAAGTCTGCCATGGGGATGGCCTCGAGGTCGTCCTTGATCTCGGTCTTCAACCGTCGACAGAGCGCTTGCTCGAACCGTTCGAACTGGGCGACGACGAACCCAAACACCCACTCCGGTTGGGCTTCTGTTCCCGGTGCCGCCTCGCCCAACGCACCGATCAGGCACCTCAGGCCAACGTCGAATCGACTTCGCTTCCGCCGTCGCCCAGCGATCCCAGCCAGACCCGTGAGTTGCAGCGGTTTCTCTCCGGACTCAAAGGGGCTCTCCAACCCCGGGGCGCGGCTGTCGTTCAATTTCCCGACGTGACGGCCTGGGGGCCGGGCCGCCTGGTCGAAGCCTTCGCCTCCCGACAGAACCTGATGCTGACAGTGGCCTTTCTGCAGCAGGCGCTCCATCAGCAAGGACTCGAAGCCTTCCAGGTGGAACAATGCCCCGCGGAACCGGGGCTGATCCGGGTATTCATCGGCCATCCAGGCGACTATCCGGTGGGCGATTCCGTGGCGCACCAGACCGCGCTCGAGAATGAGCGAGGTGTCGGAACCCGGGCGTTTTGGAGCGCCTTGGCTCAGGAGGTCCAAGCATCGCGCGACGCGCTGCTGAGCCAGATCCGGGAGATCCGGGACGCCGGCCAGCGGCTCTGCGGTTACGGGACCTCACCGGCGGGCCAGGTGCTGTTGAACCACGGTGGGCTGGGGCGCGAGGGGTTCGACGCCCTCGATTTCGTGCTCGATCCCACCGGTCGTTCCGCAGGACGAATCACCCCGGGCAGTCACCTGCCCATCCTACCGGTCGAAGAATTGGAAAAGCGCTTCATCAAAGTGGTGCTGCTGTTGGATCCCCGTCTCGAGGCCGAGGCGCTGGCCCGGACCGAATCGTGGCGCGCGCAGGGCGGCCGCATTCTCAACCCGTGGGTCAGAAAAAAAGTGCAGATCGCCTGAGCGGCGTCATCTTTGCCCCATGGCCAACGTGATCGTCCGCCCCCCGTGGCATCTGCCCGAAAGCGCCATCACTCCCGAATCGGTGTACCACCGGCGGCGCGACTTCCTGCGCGCCATGGGGTTCATCGGTGGTGGTTTGGCGGTCGGCTTGCCTGCCCTCGGCGAGACGACCAACGCCCCGAGCGGAAAGGCGTTTTCGGCCGGCAAACGCAACCCCGACTTCAACCCGACGGCTCGCCTTTCGAACGAAGACATCGCGACCGGGTACAACAATTACTACGAATTCAGCACCACCAAGACCCGCGTCCGCGACCTGGTGGGCCGCTTCCGGACCGATGCCTGGACCCTGGAGGTCACCGGCCTGTGCGAAAACCCGCTGAAGCTGGGATTGCCCGACCTGCTCGGGGGCTTCTCGCACGAAGAGCGCGTGTACCGTTTCCGGTGCGTCGAGGCCTGGTCGATGGTCGTCCCGTGGAATGGTTTCCAGTTGTCCGAGATCATCGCCAAGGCCAAGCCCAAGTCGGAGGCCAAGTTCGTGGCCTTCACCACGGCGCTGCGGCCTGAAGAGATGCCCGGAATCGCCCGCTTGCCCGACTACCCCTGGCCCTACACCGAGGGGCTGCGCCTCGATGAAGCGCTGCATCCGCTGACCCTCGTGGCCACGGGGCTCTACGGAAAGCCTTTGCCGAAGCAGAACGGGGCTCCGGTGCGGTTGGTGGTGCCCTGGAAATACGGCTACAAGAGCATCAAGAGCATCGTCCGCATCGAATTCACCAATAAGCAGCCCTCGACGCTGTGGGAGACGCTCAATCCGCGGGAATATCCCTTCGAGTCCAACGTCGACCCCCAGGTGCCGCGTCCTCGCTGGAGTCAGGCCTGGGAACGTGTGGTGGATCCCGGGGATCGGATCCCGACGCAGTATCTCAATGGCTATGCCGACCTCGTGGCCAAGCTCTATCCGAGTCGGAAGGTCTGATCGAGCCTCGCCCACGCAGCCCCTTTTGCCCCGAATCGGTACTCCAACTTGGACATCGACCCCTCGGACATCGACCTCGGATTCCAATCGGTGCGTGCCCCAGACCACTCCGTTTCCCATTCCATGACCGTCACCGAGCCCATCCCGATCGAAACCACCGACGCCATCAACGCCCGCATTCTCGCGGTGAGCGAAGATCGCATCCAGGGTTACCCGCGGAATCCTCTCGGCGAGATCGCGCGATTGGCCGAGCTGCCGGTCGAGACCGTCTTGGAACGCCTGCGTGCGATGCTGCAGGCCGGCGTGATCCGCCGCATCCGGCAGACCCTCCTGGCCACGAGTCTGGCCGAGGGCGCACTCTGCGCCTGGCAGGTGCCGACCGATCGCCTGGATGCCGCCTTCGACACGTTGTTCCAGAACGACCCGTTCAGCGGCCACGTGGTGTTGCGTTCCACCGATGCGGCCACCCCCGGTTCCAACTACAAGCTCTGGACGACCTTGAAGGTGCCGCAGGGTTATTCCCTCGAGAAGCACGCGGCCCATCTGGCCCGGGTCATCGGTGCCGAACACTACCGCCTGATGTCGGCCAAGAAACTCTTCGCCCTCGGCGTCGGGCACGTCCGCCGCCGTGGCATGGAAGCCGGTGCCCGCGCCGATGAACCCGCCGAGGCGGTCGCCGTTCAGGTGACCCACCTCAGCGAGATCGAATGGCGGGTGCTGACCGCCCTCAAGCGGGAGTTCGCTCCCGATGAATTGTCGGTCGACCTGTGGGCCGCTCGGTCGCACGAGGCGGGGCTGTCGCTCGATGAATTCCACGCCGTGGCCGAGGATCTCAACCGGCGCAAGGTCATCGGGCGCTTCAGCACCTTTCTCGAGCACGTCAAACCGCTGGCCTCGGGTGAACGGGTCACCAAGTTCAACGCCCTGTTCCATTGGGCCGTGCCTCCGGGGCTTGAAGAAGCCGCCGGGCGCGAGGTGGGTCGCCACTACATCATGACCCACGCCTACTGGCGCGAAGGAGGCCCGGAGTTCCGGAACGTCAACATCATGGGGGTGGCCCACGGCACCGACAAGGCCACCGTCCTGGCTCACAAGGCGGCCATCGACCGGCACCTCGCCGAGGCGGGCATCCCCGTGGGATACACGAACGTGTTCTGGGGTGGCCGCAGCGAGATCAAGCCCAGCGAGATTTCGCCCTTCGCCTATCGGGAGTGGTGCCGATCCGTCGGGATCGATCCGCAGACCATGGCCGAGTGACAACTCGCCGGGGTCAGGCACCGAGTCAGTGGACCACCGTCGTCTGAAGCACAGGCCAGTAGGCTTGAGCGGCCACCCAGGCGCTGATCAGGGCGGCCAGTGCCAGTGAATGCCAGAAGACGAAGCGGAGGATCTTGCCCTCCTCGCCGTGGGCGCTGACCGATACCCCCGCCACCACGATGCTCTGGGCGTCGATCATCTTGCCCATTACGCCGCCGGTCGAATTGGCCGCACACATCAGGTAGGGGCTGAGCCCGAGTTGCTCGGCCGTGATGCGTTGCAGTGATCCGAAGAGCACGTTGGAGGCGGTGTCGGAGCCGGTCAGGGCCACGCCCAGCCACCCCAGCAGCGTGCCGAAGAAGGGATAGAAGGCTCCGGTCTTGGCCAGCGTCATTCCCAGGGTGGCATCGGCCCCGGAGAGCTTGGTGACATTGCCCAGCGCGAGCATGGCCGCGATGGTCAGGAGCGATTGGCGCACGGCCAGCAGGGTTTCCCACCATACCCGCAGCAGTTGGCGGGGCGAATACCCCATGAGCAGGCCGCTCACCACGGCGGCCAGCAGGATGCCCGTGCCGGTGGCGGACAACACGTTGAGTTTGAGCTCCACCGATTCGACCTTGGAGACTCGCACCACCGGCGGGGTTCTCATCACTTGCTGGTGAATGCCGGGCACCGGCCATGACGGAGCGGCGATCCGGTCGAGGGTGGCCTTCACCGGCCGTGTGCCCCACGCGAAGATGGCGAGGGTGAGGATCAACCAAGGCACCCAGGGTTGCCACCACCGGGTCTCGATCGCCTGGGGCTCGCTCCGGGAAGACGGGTTGGCCGATCGGCGCTGTCGCCACCGCAACAGGCAAAGCACGGAGCCGAGGCTGACCAGTGCCGAGATGGAATCGACCAACCACGGGCCATGGTAATTGCTCACCAGGAACTGCATCACCGCGAACGACACGCCCGCCACCAGCGCCACCGGCCAGACCTCCCGAATCCCCCGCCATCCCGCCATGGCCCCGACAATCCATAGCGGGATGATCGCCGAGAACACCGGCAACTGGCGTCCGGCCATCGCCGAGAGCTTCAGCACGTCGAGATCGGTGACCTGGGCCAGGGTCGTGATGGGAATCCCGATGCTCCCGAAGGCCACCGGAGCCGTGTTGGCGATGAGCGACAATCCGCTGGCATGGATCGGTGAGAACCCCAGCTGCAACAACAGGGCCGCCGTGATGGCCACCGGGGCTCCGAAACCGGCCGCACCTTCGATGAAGGCTCCGAAGCAGAAGGCGATCAGCACCACCTGGACCCGCGGATCGGGGGCGACCCGCATCAATTGACCTTTCAATTGCTGGAACAACCCCGATTTCACCGTCAGGGCATGCAAGAACATGACATTCAGCACGATCCAACCGATCGGGAAGAGTCCGTAGGCTCCGCCATAGACCGCCGCACCCAGCGCCGCCGTCCACGGCATCCGAAACGCCAGCAAGGCCACACCGAGCGCGGCCGCGAGAGCCATCAAGGCGGCCACTCCCACCCGCACACGTCCCCAGGCCACCAACCCGAGCAACAAGACCACGGGCACGGAGGCGGCTCCGGTGGAAAGCCACGGATTGCCCAAAGGATCGAGTGGTTGCGGCCAAGGCATGGAAGTCCGCCCACTATGGGCCCGGGGTTCCTGCGGCGGGAAGTCGCGAAACCGGCGATCTCAGCCTGCATTCCCTTGGCACCAGTCGAGGCGAATCAGTGGCATCCAACATTTGCGCAGCGCCCGGGTGGCTGGTACTGTGCCATCATAATTCATGTCTGAGGACCTTTCCCCGCAGGGCCATCGTGGCAACCGACCCGGCGAACCCAAGATGCCCAACCAGAACTGGTTGATCTGGCCTGCACTCATTCTGCTGGGCCTGGGTCTGGTCATCTGGAGCCGCCAAGCGCGCGGTCTGGGTGAGAAGGTCCTCGCTCCCCAGGAATTCTTCCAACTCATCGCCACCAACCAGATCCGTGGCGGCGTGATCGAGATCAATCCCCAGCAAGCCCTGCGGGTGTTCCGGGGTGCCTACCAGCCCGACCCCAACGCCACCAATCTGGTGCCCTTCCGCCTGGAGATGGAACTCACCGAAGAGACCCTCAACAAACTCTACAAGGAGCACGGATTCCGGTCGGTGGAACGGTCAGGCAACTGGACGACCTTCCTCATGAGCGCCGCTCCCTTGATTCTGGGCGGGGTGCTCATTTGGTTCATTTTCCTGCGTCAGATCAAGGCGGCCGGCAAGGGTGCCCTCAGCTTCGGCAAGTCCAAAGCCCGCCTGCTCACCAAAGACCGCAACAAGACCACCTTCAAAGACGTGGCCGGTGTGGAAGAGGCCAAGGATGAGGTTTCCGAGTTGGTGGAATTCCTGCGCGATCCCAAGAAATTCCAGAAACTGGGTGGTCGCATTCCCAAGGGCATCCTCATGGTCGGGCCCCCGGGAACCGGCAAGACTCTCCTGGCCAAGGCCATCGCCGGCGAGGCCGATGCCAGCTTCTTCAGCATCAGCGGCTCCGACTTCGTCGAGATGTTCGTGGGCGTGGGTGCCAGCCGCGTGCGTGACATGTTCGAGCAGGCGCGCAAGAACACCCCGTGTCTCATCTTCATCGACGAAATCGATGCCGTGGGTCGCAGCCGAGGCCATGGTCTCGGTGGCGGCAACGACGAGCGCGAGCAGACTCTCAATGCGCTGCTGGTGGAAATGGACGGTTTCGACACCCAGGAAGGCATCATCATCATCGCGGCCACCAATCGCCCCGATGTGCTCGACCCCGCCCTGCTCCGCCCGGGACGCTTCGACCGTCAGGTCACGGTGAACCTGCCCGATGTCCGCGGACGCGAGGCGATCCTCAAGGTCCACGCCAAGAACGTGAAACTCGACGGCGCCGTCGACCTCTCGGTCATCGCGCGCGGAACCCCCGGTTTCTCCGGAGCCGAGTTGGCCAACCTGCTCAACGAGGCGGCCCTTTTGGCGGCCCGGACCGGCAAGAAGTCCATCGGCATGGACGAGCTCGAAGAGGCCCGCGACAAGGTGCGCTGGGGCCGTGAGCGTCGCAGCATGGCCATGTCGGAAGAGGAGAAGAAGGGCACGGCTTGGCATGAGGCCGGTCATGCGGTGGTGAACGTGGTGCTCAAGCACACCCATCCGCTGCACAAGGTGACGATCATCCCCCGCGGCCAAGCCCTGGGAGCCACGATGTACCTGCCCAAAGAAGACATCCACAACCGGCGCTTCAAGGAGCTCGACGACCTCATCGCGGTGACCATGGCCGGCCGCATCGCCGAGCAGATGTTCACCGACGACATCTCCAGCGGGGCTTCGGGCGACATCCAACAGGCCACTTCGATGGCCAAGGCCATGGTGATGCACTGGGGCATGAGCGACCAGTTGGGCATGGTGCTCTACGGCGAATCCCAGGAATACGTCTTCCTCGGTCGCGACATGATGCGTTCCAAGGAATACAGCGAAGCGACCGCCCAGCGCATCGACGCCGAGGTGAAGCGCATCATCGATGCCGGCTTCAAGACGGCCAACGACATCCTCACCGAGCACCGCGACAAGGTCGAACTGGTGGCTCTGGCGCTCTTGGAGCACGAGACCCTCGAAGGGTCTCAGGTGGCCGACATCGTGCGCACCGGTACGTTCACTCCCAACTCCTCGGGTCCCGACAAGAGCGATCCGCCGAGCGGCGCCCAAGCGTCCACCCCGCTCCCCGAGGTGATCAAACCGGTGCCTCCGAAGCTTCCCGGCTTCGGCAGCGCCGCCCCGGCGGCCGCCTGAGGCGTTCCTTCAAAGGCCGCATCTCAACGCCCCGGCTCAAGGGGGCCCAACTCGGCGCGGATAGGACCTCACCGTCCCTCCGCGCCGACGCCGTTTCAGGCCCTCACTTGCCCCGATCCGAAGCCCTGCCACTTGTAGCTGCACAACTCATCGAGCCCCATCGGGCCGCGGGCTCCGATCTTGTCGGTGCTGATGCCGATCTCGGCACCCATGCCGTATTCTCCGCCGTCGGTGAAGCGGGTCGAGGCGTTCCAATACACCGCCGCCGAATCGACCTCGGCCAAGAACCGCTCGGCCACCGGGCGATCGGCCGTCACGATGGCTTCACTGTGCCCCGAACCGTGGCTGTGGATGTGGTGGATGGCCGCCTCGACCCCATCGACCACCGCCACATTGAGGATGTAGTTGTTGTATTCGGTCTCCCAATCCTGGGGCTGGGCCAACCGGGCCACGCTCGACGATCCCCCGATCGCCTCGGAGATGCTCGGTAGCGATGCGGCGTCGGCATGGAATTCCACGGACTTGGTGGCGAGTCGGGCCGCCATGCGCGGGAGGAAGGCCGGGGCGACCCGTCGGTCGATCAGCACGGTCTCGGCCGCATTGCAGGTCGACGGGCGCTGGCATTTGGCGTTGAAGACGATCTCCTCGGCCATCGCCAGATCGGCGGCGGCGTGCACGTACACGTGGCAGACGCCCTTGTAGTGCTTGATCACCGGCACCTTGCTGCACTCGGTGACCGCACGGATCAATCCCTCACCGCCCCGGGGCATGCACAGATCCACGTACTGGGTCAGCGACAGGAGTGCCGGGATGGCCTCGCGATCGGCGGTGGGCACCACCTGGATCGCATGGGCCGGAAAGTGCGGAAGGACCGCGCGTGCCGATGCGATCAGGGTCTCGGCGATGAGTCGGTTGGAATTCAGCGCCTCCTTGCCACCCCGGAGAATTGTGGCATTGCCGGTCTTGAAGCACAGCGACGCCGCGTCGGCGGTCACGTTGGGGCGGGATTCATAGATGATCACCACCACGCCGATCGGGGTGCTGATCTTGCGCAGGCGGAGGCCGTTCGGGCGCTCACGGGTGTCGAGCACCCGGCCGAGGACGTCGGGCAGAGCGGCCACCTCACGCAAGCCCTGGGCCATGGCGGTGATGCGTTCGGGGTTCAGGGCCAGGCGATCCATCATCGCGCCGGTCAACCCCAGGCTCCGGCCGACCTCCAGGTCCAGTGCGTTGGCCTGGAGCAACGCCGGGGCCGCCGCCACCAATCCATCGGCCATCGCCCAAAGGCAGTGATTCTTCTCGTCGGCCGACAAACGGGCCAATTCACGCGAGGCCGCCTTGGCCCGTCGCCCCAATTCCACCATGTCCTCCATCAGCGCCATCCGGCGATCCTATCCCGACTTCCGCAACAGGGCTAGGTCGGTCCATGCGGTTTTGAACCGCCGGTCTGAAGCCGATCATCGATCGGCACCGCCACCCGCACGGCACGACGACCAGCCCATTCGGTGCCTCCGCGAGGCTACCAGGTTCCGAGCGGGCTGGCCGGCAACGCGCAGCCTTCGGGCCACACCACATAGACCGTTTGATGGGAAGCCGCCCAAGCCGCCCGAAAGGCCGGCAGCGGAAACTCCCGACGAACGCGACTCAACCGAACCCCAGGATCGTTGACCGTCACGGTGTCGGGCGAAAGGCCACACACCACGATCAGGTGTCCGTCTCCGGGTTCAGGTTTCGGAGCGCCCTTGAGGACGGCATACGACACCGATGCCGCCACGGGAATCCCGGCCTCCAACAAGGACTCGACATCGGCGATTCCCGACAGGCGGATGGCGGCCGCCTGGAGGCCGGGGCGACTTCCGGCAAAGGCCGCGTTGAACGACCAATTGCCGGTTCCGGGCCACCCGGGATCGAACACCCCCGTCGCCACCGTCCGCACATCGAGATCCCATTCGGCCCTCCCGGATCGCTCTCCCCAGAAAGCCATCAGCATTGCCAGGCTGGTAGGGCTGCACCATTGGGTCACCCCTTCGGGATAGTCGGCCTGGGATTTCCGGGGAACCTCCAGCATCCGTGCTCCCCGCGGAACACTTTCCGCGGTCGAAGCTCCTCCCGCGGTGGGCGACCACAGCGCCAAGTCCATCCGCTTGAAGACGGCCGGAGTCTGGGACGGATCTGAAAAGCGCACCCTCAGCTTCACCGCCGAAGCCGGCTCCCGCAGCCAGAGCGTGTCGGTGTCCACCCGCCCCGCGCCGTCTTTCTGCCCGCGCACACTGGTGCGACGGGCGGGAGCGGCGTTGGTGGACCAATGGCCGAGATGCCACCAGCGTCCCTGGCCCGTCGTGGTCATCACCTGCGCTTCGATCTGGAGATCGGTGGGGGTGCGGAGATTCCACGACACCACCAGTTCGCGGAATGGCATCGGCGAGGTCCACTCGGGCGAGACCCAAGCCGACGACTCGGGCGACTCGCGTTCAAAGCGGCTGAACTCAGTCACGGAAACCCAGCGGGCATCGGCCCAGGCCGCCAGCGCCCCGAGCATCCCCCAACCCCATCGGAACCGCAGAACCATGGCCCGAGTGTGGGGATCGGACCGGGAATGTCGCCCACCGAGTTGCGACCCCGCGATCGGATCGACGTTTTTGGGAACCCGGCGGATCCGATCTCGGTCGGATGGCTGGGCGGCTCGTTGCCTCGCCCCTTTTGCCATTGCAGACCCACACCCCCAGGCGTTGTATTCGAGGACAATTCCCGGGATCCCCGACATGAAACCTTCCCCGTTGCCCCGTGCCTCGCGGTTCGCCTTCACCTTGATCGAGCTGCTGGTGGTGGTGGCCATCATCGCCATTCTCGCAGGGATGCTTCTGCCAGCCTTGGCCAAGGGGAAGACCAAGGCCTTGCAAGCCCGCTGCACCTCGAACCTCCGGCAGATCGGGATGACCTTCGCCATGTACACCGGCGATTCGCGGGACCAGTTCCCCTACTCCGGGCGTGATTGGCCCCAGATGGGCTTTGTGGATTTCCTCAAGCTGATGGACCCCTACATCAGCACCAACGCCCGGTCCTTCTACTTCTGCCCTTCCGAGAAGGGGCGGGGCTTCAACTTGGAGTGGACGATGGCCAACAACTACCCCATCAAGACCAACGAGTTGCTCTTCCCCTGCTCGTACTATTACTACAACCAATTCTACCACAACAACGACAGTTCGGCCCTGCAAGTCCGCAAAGTCTCCGAGGTGATGTCTCCGACCAAGAAAGCCATCTCGCCGTGTTTCTCGAGCAACAAGGGCAAGTGGAACGACATCTACAAGGGCACCGGTGCCGCGGCCCACGGCCCCCGGGGCATGTCGTTGCTCTTCGTCGACGGCCACAGCGAGTTTGCGATGTACGACCGGCTGAATGCGCCGTTCAAGGACGGCGCCAAGCTCATTTACAATCTGGATTGGACGGTGGGCGGACTGGCCGGTGAAGACCTGAAGTAGGCCCGCGGAACCCGTGGTTTTCCACCGCCGCCGACTGGCGAAACGCCGGGAATCGGTGAATGCTTCGGTCTCGGTCCGCCAGTTGACGGGCCGTGGTCCATGCCGATCACCGATCACATTCGCAACAAGCTTTCCACCGTGCCGCACCGTCCCGGTGTGTACCTGCACAAGGACCGTTTCGGCACGGTGATCTACATCGGCAAGGCGCGCGACCTGCGCAAGCGCGTGTCGCAGTACTTCCACCCCTCCCGGCGCATGGGCTGGGATCTCAAGTTCAATGCGCTCGTCGATGCCGTCCATGACTTCGACTGGCACACGGTCAAGAACGAGGCCGAGTCGTTGCTGTTGGAAAGCCGGCTCATCAAGGAGTTCCAGCCGCGCTTCAACATCGACCTCAAGGACGACAAGCGCTTCCTGCTGCTGAAGGTCAACTTGAACGATCCGATCCCGCGATTCACCCTCACCCGCCTGCGCAAAGACGACGGTTGTCTCTACTTCGGTCCGTTCGCCCACTCCGGCAGCGTCCGCCGGGCCCTGACCCTCATGCGTCGGAAATTCAAACTCCGAGGCTGCCGGCCGCTGCACCCCAACGAGTCGGATTACCGTCACTGCCTCTACGGAAACCTCCAGCACTGCACAGCCCCGTGCATCGGCAACGTGACCCGGGAGCAGTATCTCGAGCAGGTCCGCGCCGGGATCGGCTTCCTCGAGGGGCACACCGAGGAGCTGCGCAGCGAACTCGAGAGCGAGATGCGCAAGGCCGCGGCCAACCTGGAGTTCGAGAAGGCGGCCCAACTGCGCGACGCGTTGGAAGACCTCAAACGCACCACGCTTAAGACCGAGAAATTCGAGCGCATTCCCTATACCCTGCCCGTGGCCGTGCACCCGGAATCCGACCTGCGCGAACTGGGCCGACTGCTGGGGTTGGCCGAGCCTCCGGCCCGGATCGAGGGGTTCGACATCTCCAACATCAGCGGCACCTTCATCGTCTCCTCGATGGTCAGCTTCTGGCATGGGCGCCCCGACCGGTCCAACTACCGGCGCTTCCGCATGAAGACGGTGCGGACTCAGGATGATTTCGCCTCCATGGCTGAGACGATCCAGCGCCGCTACAGCCGACTGCAGCGCGAGATGAAGGCGTCGACCGCCTCAGCGTCCCCGCTCACGCCCGTTTCCGCCCCTGGGCCCGGGTCGTTGGACGACACCGAGGAGTTGGCCGAGGAGTCTCCCGAAGACGCCCCCACGGCCGAGAGCATCGCCGCCGAATCGGCCGAACGCCCCTGGTTGCCCAAGATCACCGCCGGCCCGCGCTTGCCGGATCTCATCCTCATCGATGGCGGCAAGGGTCAACTCAACGCGGCGTGTGCTGAACTGGCCCGACTCGGACTGTCCCACATCCCCATTCTGGGCCTGGCCAAGGAATTCGAGGAGATCCACCTGCCGGGCGAGAAGGATCCCTTGAGACCCGGGCTCG
>JACCEB010002970.1_pt1 | contig 13248 bp, 13 predicted proteins | sample 7454761 | NCBI WGS metagenome assembly JACCEB01 (sample SAMN15323454, study PRJNA562643) | freshwater metagenome | isolation source: river surface water | place: USA:Blue River Watershed | collected 2017-08-18 | reverse complement strand
TCTTTGATTAAATAATCACAATGTGATGAAAAGCATTGATGATAATTGATATATTTTGCATATTTTATATGATTTAATTTAAAAGATGGCAAAAAGTGGGTAATCATAATAATTTTTTTATTACTACTTTTTGCTTGATTTAATGCTGACTCTAAATAATTTTTACATAATATATGATTTTCATTTAATTGAGTTATTCCATTTTCATAAATAAGTTCATAATCATTGCTTAAATAACGCGGATTTTCTATATTTGACCATAATATTGAACCAATAAAACGAAAATCTGAATTTGGTAAATCATAATATGAATTGTTTAGAAAATGAATTTTATGTAAATTATATATATTTATAATTTCTTCAGTTTTTTCAACAATTTCTTGTATACTTTTTCCTTTATTCTCTTTTAATTGATAATATTCGTGATTTCCGTGAATTAGAAAAATATGTTCAAATTTTGAATGAATACCACGCAAAAATGCTTCATAACTTTTTTGAAATACATATCCTATATCTCCAGCTAAAACACAAATATGACTTTGAGGAATAATTAGCTGAAGAAGACGAGGTATTTTTGTTATATCATATAATTCTAAATGAATATCTGATAAATAATGAATTTTTATACTCATTTTTAATTTTATTATATAAAATAATTTATATAATAATATTTTAATTTCTTTTATATTAAACATTTTTTCCAATTTTTATTTTTTTTACAAGTTTATTTTGTTTATTATAATAAGAATGATATCCAACTTTTACATTATAATTATATTCATATACTTCTTTTCTATTACCATTTTTATAATATTTGAAACAATAACCATTCTTTTGACCACCATGATAATCAACAGTACGTTTAATACTGCCTTTTTTATTATTATAATAAGTTACAATTTCACGTTCTAATATATTGTCATCATAAAAACGCATTTTTTTCCATCTTCCATTTGGATAATAATTATAACATAATCCGTGTTTTCTATCATTCCAATATGTCATTGTTTTCTTATAATTTCCATTTTTGTAAAATAATTTGTAAAATCCACATTTTTCATCACAACTATTTACTTCATATATTTCTTTTATTTTTTTATGTTCATTATCATAAAAAGTTACTATTGTATCTTGAAGTTTTAATTCTTTTGGATTATTTATTTTGTTTAATATAGATTCTAATAATTTTTTTGTTCTTCATTATTACAAGAATTCATATTTTTATAACTTATTATAATATAATATTTATATTAAAATTTTTATTTTTATTCTCATTTTTATAATTATTTTTATTTACGATAATATTTTACAAAAAAATTTATAGTAAATTATATTTGTAAAGTATTTTATATTATATGATTACAAAAGAAAGCAATATGGAAGTAACACCTGAGCTTTCACGCGTTATTCATTACGCAGTTTACGAGTCACGTTATCGTGATGCATATAACCTTCGTTTTTTTCCTAAAACATCTCTTTCATATATGGACAAAGTCAAATTAGATATGGTAAATAACATTTTCACCATTTTCAACTTTGCCCAGAAAGTCATTTACGATATGTCATTATATGACCTTTTTCTCTTTATTGAGACACATTTTAACAAGAAGTGGTTAGCAATCCTTGCATCCATTTCTTATGACAACAATGATTCACGAAAGGTTTACTATTACAGTATGATTTTTGTAGCTTCATATAATGTTATGCTTCAATACATTGACCCTTATACTGCTTTTGAAAGTGAAGAAGAGCTACACATCCAATTCCAAAACGCTTTGAAGCGTAAAGAGTTTTATGACGATTGCTCCTCACATGAGATTTCAGTTTTTGTGGAAGATTACTGTGATAGATATTATCAAAAAATGGAACATGAAAAAGAATTGGAAATGTCAAATGCTTGTGAAGAAGATTATATGGATAACATTTGTTAGTCATATTGCAGTTGAACTTCACTAAACAAAAAGGAATAAAAAGCAATATATTCAAAAAAAAAGAATAAAAAGCAATATATACCCCAAAAAGGAATAAAAAGCAATATATTCAAAAAAAAGAATAAAAAGCAATATATACCCCAAAAAGGAATAAAAATGCAAAATCATAAAAAATTTACTAAACAATTTATATAATAAGTATTTATTATATAAAAAGTATATACTAATCTTCAAAAATGGTTAACTTTAACATTAACGTAAAAGAAATTGATATTAATTCAATTTTTAGTACTATGTCCAATACGGATATTCTTGAAATTGTTTTTTATTTTTATACAAATTCACCACGTCGTGAATTTTATCAAAAATTTTTTACAGAATATGATGAAACCGCAAATACTCAATATGATTTAATGATTTATGAAGAAATCACAAACATTTTTTATATATTTGCATTTGCAAAACAAATAATTTATGATATGAATCCACTTCAACTTTTTACATTTATTGATACTCGATTTAATTCTGATTGGCTTTCACTTCTTAACTATGCTTCAGAACGTTCATATAGAGCAAAGTATTATGCAATTGCTTTTGTATGTGCTAAATATGAACTTCTTGAAGATATGGATGCAAATTCAATTATTCGAAATGATCTTGAAGAAGAGTACAATCATGTATTATTAGAAAAAGAGTATAATATGGAAAAGATTGAAGAGTTAAATTCATATATTTATATGTATGAAGATTTCTATAAAAAAATGTAAAAATATTATATAAAAAATATTATATAAAAAAATACATATATTAAATATATATTTAATATAGATTATTATAAAAAAAATAATAGTATGGAAAAAGATAATTTATATAATGAAATATATAATACATTATTTTTAGCATTAAATTATAATAATAATACATTAATTTTTAGTAATAATGGATTTAATGAATTAAAGAAAAATATTGAAATTAATATTTCAAAAAAACTTAATAAATTAAAAATAAAAAATGATGAAGTTTTAAATTATTATTTAACAATATCATTTGATATATTAAAGTTATTTTTAATAGAAGTAGTTAAAAATAAAGATTTACAATTATTACATAAATTATTATATTTTCCAAATAATAATACATTAAATATAGATTCATTATTGTATACAGTTATAAAAAAATATTTTTTATCAAAAAAAATAGATTATGATCATATATTTAATACACATATAAATAATAAATTTAATTTTAAAATATATTTTAATAAATCTGCAGAAAACTCACACTATAGTAAAATAAATATTTTTATAACAATAATTACATATATAAAATATTATGTTTGTATAAAAATATATAATGAAAATAAATATTTTAATTATTTTTTACAAAAACTTAATTTAGTTAAAAATAATAAACTTTATGTAAATCATTTATCTTTAGGTAATTTTGAAAATATATTTATTTTATTTCAAGAATTTCAAGAAAAATATGAACAATTGCCTATTATATTTAGTTTAAAAAATAATATAAATCAAAATAATATACAATTAAATAATGTAAATGTAAATAATATACAATTAAATAATATACAATTAAATAGTGTAAATGTAAATAATATACAACCAAATAACATAAAACAAAAATTAAATAAAATACTTTTAAATAAAGAAGTAAATAATGAAATATATAAAAAAATAGATGATTATATAAATAATATATATTTTGTTGAAGCACACGGTGGATTATATATAAATAAATTATATTTATTAAATGATGATTATATATTATCCTTTCAAGGTAATTTTGATTCTTTTGGAAAAAATAATTTTTATGATAATACAATTGTTGGAACATCTAGTATAGAATTAAATAATATACATATGTATAAAAATATCAAAGATACTAGAAATTATTATCAAGGAATGTTTATACCAAATATGTCATTAAATTTTAATATTATGTCCATAAATAAGACTCATTATTTTATGAATAATAATCAATACAGTGGTATAATTAATTTATATAATGCTTTTATTAAATCTAGTGATACATTAAATTCAAATGAATCATATCTTGGTAGTAAAATAATTGAAAATTTAAGAAGAAGAGAAATTACAAATGAAAATATTATCAATAAATTGAGAAAAACAAAAATTAATAATACAAAAAATAATGTAAATAATACAAGTAATACAAGTAATACAAGTAATACAACTATAAAAAAACTTATTAATAAAATTCAATTAAAAATGTATAAATTTAATGATAATAAAATACTACCAACAAATAAGTTAATTAATAATAATCATAATATTGAACTTTATCAACTTATAAAAGTATTAAATATAAAAAATATAAAAAAAAAATCGCGTTTTATTTTTAATATATGTAGATCTATTAATAAAAAACAACAAAATATTATAAATGAATTAAAAGAAATTGTTAAAGATATAATAAATATAAATAATATTATTTTAAAAATTAATAATCAAGTAGTAAATATAAATAATAATATTAGCTTCTCATCTAAATATATTCGATCAAAAAATCCAGAACAAAAAAATTATAATATTTTTGAAATTATTGATTATATTGAAAATATATTTACTTTAAATTTTACAAATAATAATATTAAAAGAGAAGAGATAAAAAATATAAAAAATTTTATAAATAATATAAAAAATAATAAATCAAAAAATTTATATGAAGTGGAATATATTAAAAATAATATTAAGTTAATATTATCATATTTGAAAAAATATAAAAATACAATGACTAATATCAGTAATAATAATAATTTAAATAATGTTAGTGTTAGTGGTAATTCAGGAAATAGAAATTAAATAATTAAAATTTTTATTGAATATTATATATTAAATATATTAAATATATATTTAATATAGATTATTATAAAAAAAATAATAGTATGGAAAATAGTATGGAAAATAATATAAATAAAGAACTTTTATCTTTTGGAATTGATTATTCTAATAAAAAACCAGTTTTTAATGAAGAAGCCTTTAATAATTTTAAAATAGTTATAGAAAATAAAATATATGAAAATACAATTGAAAAATATAAAACAAATAATATTTTAAGATATCATCTAAAAGTATTAGATGACATATTAAAAGTATTTTTAGTAGAAGTAGTAAATAAAAAAAATAATAATCAACTAAATTTTTTAAGTAAAGAAGATTTATTAAAATTATTAAATAAAGAGCTATATTATGTTTTTGATTTTAATAGGGGTAACTATATTCAAATAGTAGATGAATATTCATTACTATATAAAGTTATAAAAAATTACTTTTTATCAAAAAAAATAGATTATGATTATATATTTTGTACACATATAAATAATAAATTTGATGCAGTTATATATGATGTAAAAGAGTCAGCTATTTTTATAAAAATAATTACATATATAAAATATTATGTTTGTATAAAAATATATAATGAAAATAAATATTTTAATTATTTTTTACAAAAACTTAATTTAGTTAAAAATAATAAACCATATGTAAATCATTTATCTTTAGGTAATTTTGAAAATATATTTATTTTATTCCAAGAATTCCAAGAAAAATATGAACAATTACCTATTATATTTAGTTTTAAAAATAATATAAATCAAAATAATATACAATTAAATAATATACAATTAAATAATATACAATTAAATAATATACAATTAAATAGTACAAATCAAAATAATACACAGCCAAATAATACACAGCCAAATAACATAAAACAAAAATTAAATAAAATACTTGTAAATAAAGAAGTAAATAATGAAATATATAAAAAAATTGATGATTATATAAATAATATATATTTTGTTAATACACACGGTAGTATAGATACGTTTAATAGATTATATTTATTACGAGATGATTATATAATATCTTTTTATACCGATTTTGATTATTACGGAAAACTTAATATAATGGATAATACTGTTGTTGATACTGCTTCAGTAAGTAGAAATAATAATGAAATAAAATTTAAAAATATAAAAGATACTAAAAATTATTATAAAGGAATGTTTATACCAAATATGACTTTTAATTTTAATTTTATGTGGAAAAAAGATAATACTTATATTAATAAAATTACTTACAGTGGTATAATTAATTTGTATAATGCTTTCATTAAATATAATGATACATTAAATTCAAATGAATTATATATTGGTAGTAAAATAATTGAAAATTTAAGAAGTAAAATTACAAACAAAAATATTATAAAAAAATTTCGTTATACTAAAATTAATACAAGTAATACAAGTAATACAAGTAATACAAGTAATACAAGTAATAGAAGTAATACAAGTAATAGAAGTAATAGAAGTAATACAAGTAATACAAGTAATACAAGTAATACAAGTAATAGAAGTAATACAAGTAATACAAGTAATAGAAGTAATAGAAGTAATACAAGTAATACAAGTAATAGAAGTAATACAAGTAATATAAATAATACAAGTAATGCAACTATAAAAAAACTTATTAATAAAATTCAATTAAAAATGTATAAATTTAATGATAATAAAATATTTACAACAAATAATTTAATTAATAAAAATCATCGTATTAGTATGGAAAAATTTATTAAAACATTAAATAAAAAAAATATAAAAAAAAGTTCACGTTTTATTTTTAATTCGTGTAGACATATTCGTGATTCTGATGAGAAAACAAAAGAAATAAAAAATGAATTAAAAGAAATTGTTAAGTATATAATTAATATAAATAATATTATTTTAAAAATTAATAACCAAATTAAAAATATAAATAATAATAATATTAGCTTATCATCTAAATATATTCGATCAAAAAATCCAGAACAAAAAAATTATAATTTTTTTGAAACCATTGATTATCTAAAAAAAAGTATAAGTAATTATGAAAAAAATATAAACATTAATATAAAAGAAACAAATAATGAATCTACAAAAAAGTTAAAAAAGAATGAAAAAAAATTAAAAAAAATAAAAAATTTTATAAAAGTTATTGAATATGAACAATATTATGAAGTTGATGTTAAATATCTTAAAGGTAATCTTCAGTTAATATTAGGGTTTTTAAAATTTTATAAAAATACAATGACTAATATCAGTAATAATAATAATTTAAATAATGTTAGTGTTAGTGGTAATTCAGGAAATAGAAATTAAATAATTAAAATCTTTATTGAATATTATATATTAAATATATTAAATATATATTTAATATAGATTATTATAAAAAAATGGATTTATTAAAAAAATTTTTAAGACTATTTAGAAGAAAAAAATAAATAGTAATACTACTAAAAGTAAAAGTGTAACTAAAAGTAAAAGTGTAACTAAAAGTAAAAGTGTAACTAAAAGTAAAAGTGTAAGTAAAACTAAAAGTGTAAGTAAAAATAAAAGTATGAGTAAAAATAAAAGTGTAAGTAAAAATAAACTTCGCGAATTATTAAGTGCTGAAAGTGCACCATTTAATGTTGATTTATCTGGTGCAACAAAGGTTGAAATGATGGAATTTAAAAATCATAAATATTTATTAGATTTGCCCGGATTTAAACCATGGTCTATTAGATTTAAATTTTTATTAAGTACATTACGACAAGTTATTCGCATATCATTATATAATTCAACATATCAAGAAAGTGGATTTTGGCGTTTATGGTTTGATTATTTATTAAAACCAAATAGTGATTATATTCAATTAACATATGATTGTGATTATGATGAACCTTTAAATGAAAAAATGTATAAAAAAATTAAAAGTGATATATTAGAAACATATAATTATTTAGAGCATAATGAATTTGCTTATAAAAAGATAGCAAATAATGGATTTAAAGCATCTAAAAATATTAGTGTAAATGAGTCATTATTTTATTTATATACTTTAATTCAAACATATACAAAAAGATGTGCTATAAAAGAAATAAAAGAAATAAAAGAAATAAAATAATAAAAATTAAGTAATATTTATAAAAAAAATATATAATGATTTAATAAAATAATTATATAAAAATGCATTGCTTAAATTGTAATAAAAAATTAAATGTTAAAAATATAGTTCGTTTATGTAAAAGTTCGGAAAATCATATTTATTGTAAAGATTGTTTTGAAAAAAATAATATAGAATCTAATGAAAATAAATGCTTATCTTGTAATTCATTTATTTCAAAAAAAGAAGAAACAAAAAGTGTAAATGAAGAATTTGAAAATAAGAAAAATGAATTATTTACAAAAATGTGTATTGCTTCATATGCTTTATTATACAAAAATAATTTATGTAAATAATTGTTTAATTTTCAATAATTGGATAATATATAATTTCATAATATATTTCACATTTTTTCATAATACTATTTTGATAATTAAATTGAATCCCCATTTTATCTAAATTTGCATCAAAACCTTTTTGTATTACCATTTTATTTTGATATAAATAACTAAATTTATCATATTCTATATTTGATTCAATCCGACGTTTTATAATCTCTTTCCAACTATCTTCCATCATTAAATAATAAATAGATTTATCATTTAATATACTTTTTATATTTGGTATTATTTTTTTATCTGGAAATGTTCGCATTCCTTCATTTTTGAATAAATCACTATTATTTTCACTATTTTCAAATTCTAAACCACCATTAATAACTCCAGTGTTTGCATTTATTTTTCCATTAACTTCATTACTTTCATCTTTTTTATCCATAATTTTCCATTTAATTGATTTAGCACCAAGAAGTGCAAAAATATGTTTTAATTCTTCGTGTTGAGATTCCATATATTTATAAGGAAATAATTCAGGAAGTACATAAATTTGCTCTTTTGGTAATAAAATATAAACAATATGAGAATAAACCATTCCGTGAATTTTATATTTTTTATCATTTTCAATAGATTTTACATTTACTAAATGAAGAATCCCATCAAATTCTTCTTCATATTCTTGTAATAAATCATAATAACTTTTATTACATAAATAGTAACGCTTTTTATAATCACTTTTTCGTAATAAAATTAAAAATTCATTACGTATATTTTTAATATTTGGAATCTCATATTGTAATGATTTTCTTTTAGGCGTTTTGCTTAAAGTAAAGTTAAATTCAAAAGCTGGTAAACACCGACGCATATCTTCTTTATTTAACATTTGTTCATGAAACTCTTTATTTAATTTATCAATCATTTCAAACTCTTTTTCTGAAAATTCACGTTCAAGATTTCTTCTTATAAATTCTTTCTTTTTATCTGTTTCACTCATTTCTAATAATATATCTTCTGTACTTTCCATTTTTTTTTACTCTAATTATTCTTTTTATTTTTAATTAAAAATAATAAAAATAAATAATCTATTTATATTATATAAGATATTACATATATAATATAAAAATATGTCAATAAACCAATATTATAATATTTTATCAAATGAAGAGATTGATTATCTTTTACAAACTTCTGAAGTATTAAATGCAAAAAAAAATATTGATTCAAAAGAAAATGGAGCTATTTATTTTAGTATTTCATTAAATAAAAATAAAAATACTAAAGATTTAGAAAAATTAAATAATATTAAAAACAAATTATCAATACATTTTAATTTAAATTTAGACCATATTTCATCAATTCCAATGCGTTGGATTAAAGGCGATACTAAACCTCACATTGATAAAGAAGCAAATTCAAATTTATTTAAAAATACTTATTTAATGTATCTTACAAATAGTTCTGGTTCACTTATTGTTGAAAATTCATCTTATCCTATTACTCAAGGAGCTGCTTATATATTTTCCGAAGGATTATATCACGAAACTAAAAATACTGGGTCTACACCACGTCTTTTAATTGGACCAATGAGTGAAAATATGATTGCAGTTGGTGCTCCTATTAAAACCGTTGTTTCAAGACGTGTATTACACGATAATACAAATTATACAGATTATAGAATAACATATTATTCAGATAATTCTGCAATTGTTCAAGTTTATCAAAAAAATGGTACTACCAATTGCTATCAACTTGTACGTACTGTAAATGTTCCTTATTGCGTTCCAAATCAAAATATGTAATTTTTTTACAAATTATTGTAATTTTTATATTTTTATAAATAATTAAATCAAAATTTTTATTTAATTATTATCATTATTAGAAATAGAAAATATATAAAAATGAAACTTTATAGAAAATTAATTTTATCCTATTCAAGTGACCAAATTAAAAAGAAAAAGTTATTTATTAAAAAATATAAAGATTATGAAAAAGAATTAAAAGTAAGAAATGTTAAATTAAGTATAAAAAAAAATAATAAAAGAGCACAATTATTTAATATTTCATTATATGGTTATGATACAAAATTAAAATATGTTACAAATAAATCAAATCCTTTTCAAACGATTATCAAAAAAATAGATTCTATGATATTGGGAAAAATGGAAAAGTTAAAATCAATTGAATTATATACAAATGCACATCCTAAAAGTACTACTAAAGGCACTGGTTATAAAAATGTTGCTATTGCTAAAAAAAGTTTACTTTTAATTAAAAATAAACCAAAAACTTATCAATTTTTAGTAATAAATACATTGTATCAACGAGCAAAATATCATAAACATCAAACAAAAGAAATGCGTGGCGCAATGAAAATATTTGCATCATGGATAAAAAAATATAAAAAAGAGCAGATTCATCAAAAAAGTAAAGTAGCACGTGGTGGTGGAGTAACCAATAAACCATTACCTTATTTACCATTATCTTTAGTAAATGAATATGAAAAATTGGCTGAATATTATAATGTTTCAAGAAAAGCACGTGGATTAGAGAAACCAACAACAAGTGATGAAGGATTTTTAGTAGTATATCGCAAAGTAAAAGGAAATGGAGTAATGCTCAAAAATATTCCGTGTCGAAAAGATAAACCACAAGGTGTAAATTGGGACAGAAAGCGAAGTGTTGAAGTATATGGAAAATTAGGACAAGCGCAACGTATGAAATTAGATTTATTTCATAAATCTGGTCCTTTAGAAGGATTACCTACGATTATTCATGTAAATATGATAATGTGGGCATATAGTCCATATGAAAAAGAGTTAAAAAATAAATTAAAATTGTTAAAAAAAATATAATAAATTTATTTTTTATAACAAATTTAATAAATTCTTTTCAAATTGAGGTGATAATAAGCATACTTTATCATATTGTTCTTGAAATAATTGATAATTGCTATTTTTATATTTAAGAGCTTCAGAATACAAAAGTGCCGCTTCTTTATCATTCTCATTTTCTATTTTTTCACAACGTTTATACATTAATTTTGAACGCAAAAATATTTTATTACGCTTTTTATTTTCAAACCCTTCGTGAAATATATAAAATTATTTACGTTTATTTATTTTTATTATAAAAAAATTGATTTTTTTTATAATAAACAAAGATGATAAAGAGAATGATTATAAAATATATATAATATCAATTATATAATACAAAATGAGTGATTTTATTGTAACAAAAGATAACGTAAATCAAATTCCTACTAATGTATCTAGAATTAGATTTCATATGGATTTTAATGAACAACTTGTACCAGGTATGATCCCAGAAGGTGTAACAGATGTAACATTTGGTGAATCTTTCGATCAACCACTTGTTCCTGGTGTTATTCCTCAAAGTGTAAATTATTTATATTTTGATGAATATTTTAATCAACCACTTAGTGTGGGTGTTATTCCTCAAAATGTAACTGAACTAATTTTAGGAAATTCATTTAACCTACCACTTGAAGTGGGTAGCATTCCTCCAAATGTTTCTCATTTAGAGTTTGGCACTGCTTTTAATCAACCACTTGTGGCAGGTGTTATTCCTGAAAGTGTACAAGAAATAATTTTTGGATATGATTTTAATCAACCTATTAATGAAGGAGTTATTCCGACACATTTAATAGATACTCTTCCTAAAGATATCAAAAAATTATTTACATTTAAAATATAATCTTATATAAGAATTCTTATATAAGATTTAATGTAAATAAAACATATTATAAAAAGTAAAATAAACAAAAAAATATTATAAATTTTATATAAATAAAATATAGTATCAATAATATTATAAATAAAAATGGGATGTTTTGATATATACTGTCCACTTTGTGGAAATACGTGTCAATCTATGTCACCAGATTTAATTGAAAATTTTCGTGAAATCCATCAACATGTAAAAAGTAATAAAAAAACAGCATCTTGTTTGAAAACATTTTACAAAAAAGTGTATAATACATTGGAAAAAGACCCTAAATTTCTTGATAAAATAAAAACATATTCTAAAAAGACACAATGGTTAAACGATTGTACTTTTTTAACAGTAATGGATGAAGTTATCCATCATTGTAAAGAAATAACTTGTAATAATACATTTCGCGATAAAAAAGATAATGAATATGTTCAAGATTTATTGTATAATGATGAATTTGTTCCGAAAAATCATCGTGGTATATTTGTACACACAGATTGTTGGAAATATATAAAACAAAAATATGATATAACACTCAAATTTAGTAATATTCCTGTCGTACCTGAACCTAAAGAATATAATAAGATCAATACAAGTATACATTATGGTACTATTGAAAAATATTGGAGTCAAATCTTTAAATTTGATGAACTAATAATGGATTCATATGGATATATGTGTATATCACCATTAGTAAATAAAGAAAACGCATTGCGAATTAATAAAATAATTACTCAATTTAAATTCAATAATGATAAAAGTCGTAGTGGTCCATCAGTAAGTGCTACTTTTTATCCAGAAAAGACCATTAAGTATGGTAATAATGGAATGTTATGGATTAAAAAGAGTGGTAAATGGGTAGAAATCAAAGATTGTGAGCATATGATACTTAAAATAGATGAATCAAAACAAAATAAAATAATAAAAAATATAGAAGCAATGGGACAATTTACTAAAAAACCAATTATGATAAAAAAGATGGATGAAAAACAAATTGAATTGATTGGAACAACAAATGAAATACTTAAAGTATCTAAATTAGTACCATAAAATCGGTTTATATTGTATAATAAATTATTTATCAAATGATCATTTGATAAATAATTATATAATAAATAATTATATAATAATGTACATAAAAATATTATAAAATTACTCTTCTTATTACTCTTTTTCATTTATCATATCTGTAACTACTTTAGCTTTGGGGAAAATTCCAGCATCATTCATAAAATAAACTTTATTATCTTTTTCCGCCATTTTACCTAAATGTTCTAATCGCTTCATTTCCAGTAAATAAACACTTGC
>JACCEB011213157.1_pt1 | contig 13251 bp, 17 predicted proteins | sample 7454761 | NCBI WGS metagenome assembly JACCEB01 (sample SAMN15323454, study PRJNA562643) | freshwater metagenome | isolation source: river surface water | place: USA:Blue River Watershed | collected 2017-08-18 | reverse complement strand
TCCCAAGCAGCTCATCACCATTCGCCTGCCCGAGGACGTGATTCAGCGTTGGCGCGCAACGGGCCCAGGCTGGCAAACGCGAATGGCCCAGAAGTTATCGCAATAAGTGCTCCTTCATTGCTCAAGAAATCACTTGATGCACCGATCATGAAAGGTCAACCTCCATTCATGAAACGCATGCAAGCCCAACGATCTCTCATTCACGCAATCATTGCGGCGGCCTTCGGCATGCTGAGCGTGGCCCATGCGCAAAGTGACCCGGACAAAAAAGGCTGCCTGGTGGCAGAGTTTCGCACCATGGCTTTGAAGACGCACGATGTGGGTCAGCGTGTGGAAAGGGTAGAAGCCTGGCTGCGCAAACATGGCAACAGTTGTACCAAACAGCAACTCGATGCGATCAAGAACAACCGACCTGCCTGGCTGGGGGCGGCCGACAGCCCGGAGTTGATGGGCATCATCGACGGCATGCTGGAGGCCAAGATCAGCAGCAACCCGGAGTTGATGGCGCAGTTCTATGAGGTCAAAGGTCGCGAACCTGTCACGACGGCAGAAGTGTTCAGCAGCTCAGGCTATCGCCTGCCCCCACCGCCAGCGCCAGCCAAGGTGGTGGCACCCCCGCCGCCCCCGCCGCCGGTGATGGTGGCGCCGGTATTAGGAATACCCGAGTATCCGGTTCCCAAGCAACCGCCCTTGGTCATCCCCAAGAAGCCCCTGGATTAAACGGGTCGGTGCAACGCGCACAGTTTGTTGCCATCGGGGTCGCGCAAATAAGCCAAATAGAGCTTGCCTGCAGGCCCCTCGCGGTAGCCCGGGGGGTCTTCACAGGTGGTGCCGCCATGGGCCACGCCTGCCGCGTGAAAGGCATCCACCAGCTCCACCGACTTGACCGAGAAGCCCAAGGTGCTGCCATTGCCATGCGTGGCCGGTTGGCCGTTGATGGGCGTGGTGATGGCAAACGTGCCGGTGGGGCTGCGATAGAAATAACGGCACTTGTTGGCAACGCCCGTGCCCAAGCCCAGCGTGCCCAAGACGGCATCGTAAAACTTGCGCGAAGCTTCGAGGTCGTTGACACCGAGCATGACGTGACTGAACATGGCGATCTCCTTGAATGGTTGCGGGCATGGTACTTCAGGCAAGCCGTTGGCCCTGTCATGCTTGCTACGATGGAGGCACCATGAATCCCGAAGACCTCCACAAACTGGTCACCCTGACCATGCCTTTTGGCAAACACAAAGGCAAGTTGCTGGCCGACTTGCCAGGGAATTATTTGCACTGGTTCGCGCGCGAGGGGTTTCCCAAAGGGGAGTTGGGCCGCTTGCTCGCGCTGATGCGCGAGATTGACCACAATGGGTTGGGGGAGTTGTTAAGGCCGTTGCGGGGGAGGTAGGGATTGGATGCGTTTTGACCGAAAAAGTTTGCGATGCTTTGGATGCACGTCTCGCGAGAACTCGACAAAATCCATGCACTCAGAATATGAAGCCCCTTTGTGCTCCGTTTGGTAAACCATGTACGACCCTATTAAAGACGGCATAGAGAAAACTGTCAGCTCGGTACGCTACACGGTGCATAAACCTCCCGCGTATTTGGCCAGCTTGGTTCACTGCTACTGGGAACTCAAAACTGAGACAACTTTGGTAGATGATTTCCTTCTTCACGCGATGCCTGACGCCTGCGTGAATATCTTGTTTAACCAGGCAGAAACTGACATTGCTGGGGTCACCGCATTGCGCACCACCTACGAAGTTCTCAATCTCGGAAAGTCGTTTCACTATGTTGGCATTCAACTGTTGCCGGGCGTGTGGAAGGGCGACCCACTAGAAATTACCGATAAGTTTGTCGGTATGCCTTACACGGGAAAATTGCCTCTGGTCGCCACTAATAGGGAGCTCGCTCAACGGGATTTTTCTACCAAACACGAGGTGATGTCTGGGCTGATGCACTGGCTTATCGATACCAAGTTAGTGGTTGGCAATCCGGTCACCGAAAGGATCCTGACGAATTTAGATGATATTCGCACCGTGGCTGATATGGCTGTGGTGGCGTGTCTATCGCCGCGCCAATTGCAGCGCATACTCAAACAGACAACAGGATTTTCCCCGCACGATCTGCTCAAGGTCTTGCGTCTTCAGCAATCATTCAAGCAGCACTATCTAAATTTGTTTGCCGACCAGTCGCACTACATCCATTCGTTTCGAAAAGTCATCGGTTACACCCCCGCGAAATACATCGAAAAGTTCGATGTCTGATTTACACAATACAGATGATTGGCTAATTCTTAAACTGAGCGCTTCTTCCTCAATATAGGAGTGTCACATGGAAAAGTTGAATGCAATTGGATGGTTTGATATTTACGTCACTGACATGAAGCGGGCTGTGTTTTTTTACGAAAGCGTGTTGCAGAAAAAGTTGGTGCCCATTGGCGACCCAACCGGAGAATCTCAGATGATGAGTTTTCCCGCAGATATGGGTTTGTATGGAGCTGGTGGTGCATTGGTGAAATCGAGCTATGCACACCCGGGCATCGGCGGGACCTTGGTGTATTTCAGTGTGGAGGATTGCACCAATGAACAATCACGCATCATCGCTGCCGGCGGTAAGGTAGTAAAGCCCAAGTTTTCTATCGGAGAGTTCGGCTGGGTGACCCTGTGTGAAGACACTGAGGGAAATTTGTTTGGCCTCAGCTCGATGAAATAGGATTTTTTATCGCCTGCTGCGATTCAGCGAATCAATGCCATGCCTGCATGCTTTGCGGCACCAGCATCGAAAGTCATGGTTTCAGTGCAATCAGCGCCAGAGGCTATGCGCTCGCTCAGCCAGCCTGACCGCCAGGGTCCTGGAGACGCCCTTTGATATAGCCAGTCACATGGCCTTGAACTGGTGTGCAAACAAGCGACTCACGCCCAGGCTGACAGGTTGACCTTTAAGGCGCAGACTCAGTTTACCCAAGGCGTCTCGTGTGACCGCTTCGATGGCACTGGCGCGCACCACAGTGCCTCGGTGAATTTGCCAAAACACCGCCGGGTCCAGCCTTTGCAGCAATTCTTTGAGTGGGGTGCGCAACAGCGCTTCGCCCCCGTCGTGTGTGAACACACGCACGTATTTGTCGGCGGCTTCAAGCCATAGCACATCATCGACGGGCACCATGCGCAGTTGCGTGCCATGGCTGGCCTGCAGCAGCGTGAGTGGTGCATGCGTTGCTGGTGCAGTGGTGGGGAGGTGCAACAGGCCGCGCAACTGCTGCAGCACCAGGTCCCATTCGGTCGCAGGTTGCACCAGGCGGCGCTGCCAGTGTTGCTGCAGCCGGGTCACAGTTTGCGCCAGGCGGTCTGAGCGCACGGGTTTAAGCACGTAATCCACGGCCTGGGCCTCAAAAGCCTGGAGCGCGTATTCGTCATGCGCCGTCACAAATACCAGCATCGGAAACTTTTGCGCCTCGGGCCAGGTATCGGCCAATTCGGCAGCAGCTTGCAGGCCGTCCAAACCGGGCATGCGGATGTCAAAGAACAAAAAGTCAGGTTGCAGCGTCAGCGCGCTTTGCACAGCTTGCAGACCGTCACTCACGCTGGCCACGATGCGCAGTTCAGGCCACAGTTGGGCCAGTTCATTGTGCAAAGCCAATGCCAGCAGCGGTTCGTCTTCCGCAATCAGTGCGCATGGGGTGGTGTTCATGTGGGTGTCATCGGCCATTGCAGTGTCACGCATAAGCCATGGGGCTGCACAACACTCAGTTGCATCTTGGCGCGATCGCCATACAGGGTCTGCAGCCGCTGATGCACGTGCTGCAAACCATACGAGGCACTTGTCGGGGTGTTGTCGGCGAGGGTGGGCGGCGGCGGTAGTTGCACGCACCGCCCAGTGTCCTGCACACGCAGGACCAGTTGATCGTCCATTTGCAGGGCGCTCACCTCAATGTGTCCAGCCTGTACCTGGGGCTCCAGCCCGTGACGGATGCTGTTTTCTACCAAAGGTTGCAGGATCAGGCTGGGTACGGCTTGGGTGACCAGATGATCGGGCAGGTTCAGGGCAAAGCTCAGACGTGTCCCCATGCGCAGTTGCATGAGGTTCAGGTAGTCGGCCAGACGGTCAAACTCCTGCTGCAAGGGCTGTGTGGCTTGGCGTGAGCCCGACAGGGTGGCGCGCAAGAAGTCGATCAGGCGATCCAGCATGGGCAGCGCACGCTGCGGGTCGTTCTGTACCAGGGTACGCAGGTTGGCCAGGGTGTTGAACAGCATGTGCGGCTCCAACTGCGACTGCAGCAGCATCAGCTGTGCTTGAATGATTTCGCTTTCCAGAGATTGCGCCTTGCCGCGCTGATAGAAAAACGACACAAATGCGGCACTGATGGCGGCCGAGGTGACGAGCAAGCTGGCAAACCGGATGGGGTTGAAGTGCCACAAATCCCAAGTGGACCACCCCGCGTAAGCGTCGCCCACCAGGGTGCCCAACACATAGCCCAAAGGGATGCCGATGGCCAGCATCAGACTGGCGCGCCAGGCGGGCGGCCAATAGTGCGGAGGCTGCGCTTGCAGCGCCTTTTTGAAGACAAAGCGTGACAGATCGGTGAACATCCAGATGAACGTCGAGATGGCGTATGCATAAACCAGCGACACGTCAAAGGGGTGCGGCATGCCATCACTTTGATGACCGATCCAGGTTGCCACCGCAATCGGCAGTGACACCGCCCACACGATGAACAGGCGCTGCAACAAGGGCTTGCATTGGTGGGCAGGTAGCCCTGCGAAAAGGGGGTGGGCAGTCATGTAGAGGTCAAAGCTGTTGCTTGAAGAATAATGCGATTCGCTCAAAGGCTGCTTGTCGTGCGTCATCGGAGAAAGTCGGGTTGGGCAGTCCCCCGCGCATCTGGGTGTCAGCTACGCTTTTCGCCACGCTGGCGGGCCACGGCGATAGCCAGTCAAAGTGCCCGGCGCTGGCGTGGTCCGACAAGACGGTACAGGTTGTGCAATGCGCCAACACATGGCCACTGTGAAAACGGGGCAGTACCACGCCGTCATTGCCTGCGGTGGTCAGGCCCACAGGGATGCGGATGCGCGCAAGGCTCTCAGGGCTGAAGATGGCTGCCACGGGCACCAAGAGACTTACCGCGGCAATGCGTCGGTCCGGGCGGGGGTCGGACGATGCATCGGTGCTGAGACCCCCTTGCAGTGTGCTGAAGCTGATGGGCGCGGTGGCTTCGGTCAACATGCGGGCCATGGCGTATTGGCTTTTGCGCAACAGTTGTTGTGCTGGGTTTTGGGCCAGGCCATTGAGGCAAAAGCCGATGTCCTCATCCAGGTGCTGCGCGCAGTGCTGGACAACATTGAGTAGGCGCCATTGGGCTCCGGCCAGGACCAGACCCGTCACGCCGCCAGCCGACATGCCATGCACGCCCACGCGCTGGGTGTTGACCAGTGTGGCCAGCACAGGGTCCTGGGCCACGGCGTCGATGGCGTCCAGCACATCTTGCGGTCGGGTTTTCCAGCTTTCAGGCCCGGCGCGGCTGAAGTCTTGCCAGTTGTCACCCCGATGCAGGGGTTGTGCCACCACAAACCCCGCCCGGGCAAGTGTGGCCGTCAGGCTGTGGTCAGGCAGGTCGCTGCCTGCGGTGCCGTGTGAGAGCACGATCAATGCGCGTTTGCCTGTGGTTGCCGGCAGAGGCACTGCGTTCTGAGCCACCTGGATCGTGAAGTCGCCTTGGGTCACGGCTTGGCCTGCTGTCGTCGTGGGGTAGACCACGGTGATGGGCATGTTGCCTGACTGGATTTGGCGCATGCCGACTTGGGCATGGCTGGTGCTGCTGGTCCACACAGCAAGAACGCCAAAGACCCAGACAGGGATGAGTTGAAGAGTGTTCATGTCGGTGCTCTTCCTGCCGTTCAAATCCAGCCCAGCCATTGGCCCCAGACCAGTTGGCCAAGGTACCTGCTGGGCAACAGTGTGAAAATGCCCGCGCCCACGCAAGCCCCAAAGTACACGCTGCGCATGCGCTTGCGGTGTAGATTGATTTGCCCCTGGTGCAAAGCCCGGAATGCGCCGAACAAACCCCACAAGGTGAGGGGTACCAAGAGATGAATGGGTGTATAGCCCCAGACATTGGGCAAATTGTGGTCACGGATGAACACGGCTGACAGGGCAGAGGCCAGCATCAAAGTGACCCAGGCATAGCCTGCCGCCCTGTGCAGACGGGGGCGATGCGCATTGCCTTGCCGTGCCCACATGGCGATGGGGCCGATGGTCAATGCTGCCAATGCCGCACTCAAGTGGATGGCAATCACGGGTGTCATTTGCATGTCGAGTCCTCCGGACGTCTTGTTGATGGGTCAGGATGGACTGTGCACAGGGGCGAGGCGTTTGAAAACCAGCTTGCGACGAAATGGCTGAAAAGCCACCTGAGATGCATCAGTCTGGTGTGAAAGTCTGGGCTGTTCTGACACAGATTTTGTTTCCACAGGAGCCCCACGTCAAAGACGCCATGTTTGCTGGATGCCCCGCCTCCAGTGGTTGGACGGTGCGCATGCGAATGTGCCAGAGGGGACAAGCCACTTGTGTCCCTTTTGCCCATTTCCAGCAGGCACAAAGCCGATCATTTTTAATGCTATTATTTTATTTATTTATTTCATAAAGAGATCTAATGTATTCATTGTACATAGCGAATAAAAATTACTCTTCTTGGTCTTTAAGGCCCTGGGTGCTGATGCGCGCATTGGACATCCCTTTTGAGGAGCACATTTCGTACTTCACGACCGACGGTAAATCCGACCACTTCCGCACTTTCTCGCCCACCGGCAAAGTGCCGTGTTTGAAATTTGGAAAGCAGACTGTGTGGGACAGCCTGGGCATCGTTGAATTTCTGGCAGAAAGGCACAACGGTGTGTGGCCTACAAACAGCCCCGCCCGCACCTGGGCACGCTGTGTCAGCGCAGAGGTGCATTCAGGTTTCACCCACTTGCGAAGTTTGTGCAACATGAATTGCGGTTTACGCGTCAAGATAGCGAATTGGCCACCCGAACTGATGCAAGACATCCGACGCATTGACGCGTTATGGCAAGAAGGATTGCGCGAGTTTGGCGGACCCTATTTGGCGGGCTCGCACTTCACGGCGGTGGATGCCTTCTTTGCGCCCATTGTGTTTCGCATCCAAACCTACAACTTGCCATTGTCTGATGTTGCAAAAAGTTATGCGAGCCTCATGCTTGAACAAGACAGCATGCAACAGTGGTACCGAGAAGCGTTGCAAGAAACCGTGTACATCCAACCCTATGAAATCCAGAGCAAGATTTTGGGAGAGGTGGTGGGGGATGAGCGGGTGGTGGGTGTGCGTTTGGCGGATTGAGGATTTTGGGGTGGGGAAAATGCACAGCAGCTCAACTCACTAAGAACTAAAGTCATGATTGCCAGTGTCTGTCCCGTTGAGTCTGCCCACATCAGTGTCGATGTGCAAAGCCAGAGCCTCCTCTATCGAGGAGCAAACATGGTGCCCAGGTCGTACAGGGTCTCGACCGCAAAGAATGGCTTGGGTTGTTTGCAAGGCAGCGGATGCACGCCAACCGGTTTGCATCGGATCAGGTTGAAAATTGGCGCAGGTTGCCAAAGTGGCACGGTCTTCTCGGGTCGCAGACCGACCGCAGAGGTCTACGATGACAAGCTCGCCTCTGCTTTTCCGCAGCGCGATTGGATCATCACAAGAATCATGTGGCTTGATGGACTGGAGCCAGGGGTCAATCGCGGGCATGCTGTGGATACGCTTAGACGCTTCATATACATCCACGGGACCCCAGACGAAGCCAAGCTAGGTACACCCGTATCCCACGGTTGTATTCGAATGTCCAGTGCCGACATCGTCGAACTCTTTGGGCTGGTTGAAAATGACACGCGTGTTTATATTGGATAGGTTGCGAAGGTCCAGTGGTGCAGCTTGCGGGGACCTTGAACTCATGCTCTAAACATGATGCAGACATTCAATTTGGACAAACCATTTCCCCAGTGGACTGCCGCTTGAAACACAAGTCATTTTTGGAGGGGAGGTCGACTTGCTGTAATGTCTTTTCCCTTTTTCTGTGGTCATCAAGAGACTTCTCAATTTCGGTTGAAACTTCTTTTTGACGTTTCTCGCAATTTCCCCTGGCCTCTGGGGTTGGGTACTTGACGCAGATCTCAGAAGCGCGTGCCAGGGGACTGTTGACGCCACACGCGCTTAAACAGAGGGTGCTGAGCAAGAGCAAAAAATGAGAGTAAGTCATTTCCTGAGTAAGACGTTTTATGGATTGTCCAATGTGAAACCCTGACATCATGAATTTCAATTTGCCTTGGTTAGGCGATAAATTAATCATAATATATTAATTTTAACGCTGTTGAAGTTAACGTCTCAACCCTAAGAAGATAGATTGATGCGACCACATTTGGTTGATACCTTGCGGCACCGTCAAGGCTTCTGGCTTCTCTGGTACTGTCCCTTTAGTGGATAAAGTCAAAGCCCTGCCGGATGGGGTTCTTTACAGCGGCATACGCTTCACACTTTGATTGCCCCACGACGAATTTGATCCCGCTCTAAAGACTCAAACAAGGCTTTGAAATTGCCTTCGCCAAAGCCTTGGTCATTTTTGCGTTGAATGAATTCGAAGAACACGGGGCCGAGCAATGTTTGCGAAAAAATCTGCAGGAGCAAACGTTTGTCACCCTTTGCCGTCGAGCCATCCAACAAAATGCCACGGGCTTGCAACTCAGCCACAGGTTCGCCGTGCAAGGGCAAGCGCTCATTCAGCATCTCGTAGTAAATGTCGTTGGGGGCTGTCATCAGCGGGATGCCTGCCATTTCCAGCGCATCCACGCTGGCAAGCAAGTCGTCACAAGCCAGCGCAATGTGTTGAATGCCTTCGCCATTGAACTGCATCAAAAACTCTTCAATTTGCCCGCCTCTTTGCCCCGACTCTTCGTTGAGTGGAATGCGTATCAGGCCATCGGGCGCCGTCATGGCTCGGCTGGTCAGGCCGGTGTATTCGCCTTGGATGTCGAAGTACCGAATTTCGCGGAAGTTGAAAATCTTTTCATAAAAAGAGCCCCAATAGCCCATGCGCCCTTTGTAAACATTGTGCGTGAGGTGATCGATCATTTTGAAGCCATGCCCTGGGGGATGGCGGTTCACGCCCTCGATGAATTCAAAGTCGATGTCGTAAATGCTTTTGCCATCCTCAAAGCGGTCAATCAAATACAAAGGCGCACCGCCAATCCCCTTGATTGCCGGCAAGCGAAGCTCCATCGGGCCCGTTGGAACGTCCACGGGCTGCGCGCCCATGGCGAGCGCGTGGGCATAGGCTTTGTGAGCGTCTTTGACGCGAAATGCCAAGGCGCAGGCGCAAGGGCCATGCTCAGCGGCAAAGTAACCTGCCAAGCTTTTAGGCTCGCGATTCACAATGAAGTTGATGTCACCTTGTCGGTACAGCACCACGTCTTTGGAGCGGTGTTGGGCCACCAAGGTGAAACCCATTTTGATGAACAAAGGTTCAATGGCATTGGGTTCGGGCGATGCAAATTCCACAAACTCAAAACCGCACAGCCCCATTGGGTTGTCAAACAAATCAGCCATTGCTTTGCCTCGTCAGAAGTTGATCGCTGGCAAAGAGTTTGACAAAAAGCGCAGACAAAGTGCGTGCGTTTCACCCACTTTATGGGCGCTTCAATGCACAATTAGTGCATGAAACCAAAATTTTCAGAAAATTTATTGCTCGATAAGGTGGATGCGGCCATTTTGTCTGCACTTCAAGAGAATGCGCTGACCACTCACCAGCAACTGGGTGAAAAAATTCACTTGTCCACTTCGCAAATCAGTCGGCGCATTCAGCGCTTGCAATCGAATGGCGTCATCCGCAAATATGTCACCTTGCTGGACGCTGGGAAGCTGGGCTTGGGTGTGCGATCGTTCACCTACGTCAGTTTGTCGCGACATGGCGGCAACGAGGGGGCAAGCTTTGAAAGAGACGTCGCTGGTATTCCACAAGTTCTGGCGTGCCATTCCATCGCCGGCGATGCCGACTACTTGCTAGAAATCGTTGCGCTTAATTTGCAAGAGTTGTCTGAATCGGTTTTCAAAAAGCTGACACGCTTGAGTGGGGTTCACAACATACGATCGAGTATCGTGCTTGAAACCGTGAAGTCGACGACTGCCTTGCCGGTGATTGCGGTTCAAATGGGAGACGGTTGATCAAGTCGTACCTCATTGATCGCATAGCAGAATCAGCGTCTTTTTGGGGTAAATTTTCCATGAAAGAAAAGGCTAGGGGAGGCGTGCCATGTGAGCGTGGATCCTGGAGTCTTTCAAGTGCTTCTTGCAATCTCACCTAACGGCCAAAGCGTGGGGGCACTGGTGTACCCCCATATGCGATCAAGCGCCAGATGAACCCAGACGCTTGATATTCATCAGTCATCAGATTCAGTAAACATCGGCGGACATATTTCGAAAATTGACATGGCATGCAAGCCATACCTATGGTCTGCAAGTTAACCCTTCGGAAATCACACTTTTGACTATGGGTGGGTTAATCGCGTCTGAATTAATTTGGGAAGGGACGCCTTTGTCGTCCGCTTTCCATAGACTTTTCTCGCCTGAATTCATCCAATCGCGCCATTTATCTGCAGCAAGATCTAAGTCTTTCTTGATTGCCTGGGTCATTGCATCAATTTTTTTCAGCAACGCTTGAGCTTTGTTCTGGGCTAATTCGAGTTTCACTTTGGCTGCAGCTGTCGCCACGGCATTGTTGGTATCTACATTGCGCAGTTGAAGCTGGGCGGTTGTCCATTCGATTTCAACGGCATCGGTTTGTTCCTTACAGCTTGTCTGATCCGGTGAGAGGCCGGGTAAGTAGCTCCGCCCAGAAAATAGCGTTTGAATTTTTGACTCCAAATCTTTCCCCAAATCCTCAGGTGGCTTGAGATTGGTCAATTTCTCTTTTTCGGAATCTACATTTTTCAGATTATTTTGCAAGACACCTAAAAGAGACTTGTAGCTGGATGTGATATCTCGAACAATTAAGTCTCTTTGGCCCAATAACTCTGGCCAGCTGTCGCGAGCCTTTTGAAAGAGCATGACATTGTTGGCGTTGGTTTCTCTGCTTGGGATAAAACTTGCCGCGAGGGGGGAAGTGTTGATGCGCGTACGCTTGAGTAAGCTTTCTAATTTTCCGTTGGCCTCAAGATCCGTCAATTTGCCTTGCGATATCTCATAAGCAGCCTTGATGCTGGTCATGGTTTGAATTGCGCGCTCTATGCCAGGATTGGTGGTATTTTGAACAGACGCTTGGGCTTCTTCTAGGCCTGTAAGGGTGGAGCACAAGCCGTCGTAGTACACAGCATCACGAATCGCGGCCTCAAGGCTGTATTCATCAATGCCTTTGCTTTGTCCCTCGGAGCGTATTCGAGCTTGCGTTTGCTCACGTCTTACATCAATCCCTTGCGTAATCACACTGGCGACCAAGTTACCGAAATAGTTTTGGTTATATTCAGCCTGTATGCCAGAAAAAAGGCCCGCCGTGCCCGCTAAATTGCGCGAGGCTTGTACCCCAGGTAGTACCGCGCCTAAAACCCCTGCTGCCGTTGTCGCTGCGCCGAGGCCAAAGTTGGTATCCGCTTGCTCGCGTCGCAAATAGGTTTTAAAGACGTTGCAGCGCTGGTTGGACACAATCATGATGCGCTCTTGCACACTGTTGCGCGTGATTCTCTTCTGCTCAGCAGATTGCGTATTTTTGTTATTGAACCAAGCGAATGTCAGTTCAAGGAGCCGATTTTCTTTCCGATCCTCAGGTACGGCAGTCGAGTCATTTTGCTTGGGTTCTAGCTCCCCCCAAGACTTTGGGTACTCAGTCTTAGCCTTCATTTCCGGATCAATCAACGAACGCAAATGAATGGTTTCAATGTTGTTGCGTCGTATTGCGGGGTAACTGCTGTGCTTGTCAACACCCGTCACCTGCTCAAATCTCTCTGGATCATCGATTTTGTAAATAGTCGAGCATCCCCCCAGAAAAGTGATCACCATGATTGAGGCAGTCCAAAAGGCAAAGGAGCGCCATTGCGCGGGGTAGGTTTGCATGGTCGTATCCTTTATAAATTGCACAAAATCGGTGGTTGTTTAAATTTGCCGAAACTGTTTTGAACAGCATTAGCTACAGTCAAAACTGCGGCCCGCCTGGCCCCATGACTACGCCTTCAGTGCGTGATGGTTCAATCATCAACAAGTCGGTTTATAACAAATCATGGATATTAAAGAATTAATAAATATCTATTCTTGCGATAATATAATATAAAAGTGAGCATTTATTGGGGGGCAAATGAATGGCGTGAATCTTCTTTCTTCAAGCACCCATGTCACTTCCCTCAGCCAGTCGGATGCGCAACGCTTTGCTGTGGCCTGGATTGCCGCTTGGAACAGCCACGATCTGGACCGTATCCTCTCGTTTTATGACGGCTCGGTGCGTTTTTCTTCCCCCACCTTGAACACACTTTTGCCCACCACGCATGGCGAGTTGCAAGGGGTGTCCGCGTTGAGGGCTTACTGGCAACAGGCGTTGTCGCTCAAGCCCGATTTGCATTTCGAGTTGATTCGCGTGATGGCGGGTATCAGGCGCTGTGTCGTTCACTATCGCAGCAATGTGTCACCGTACTGTGCCGAAACATTTGAATTCAACAGGCGTGGGCGTGTGGTTGCTTCGCATGCCCATGTTGATACTTCAAAGACTTGATCGGCAACAGCCGTGCCAGTTCGATGAACTTATGGGAAAGACAGGATGGTCAACCCAGTTTGCACATCCAAGCCCTAACCTTGACGGACAATTCGGCTGTGCTGCTGGCCATGGTCAAACGTGGCGTTGGCATTGCGCGCCTGCTGGACATCGTTGCAGCCCCGAGTCACTTGCGAGTCATCTTCGAAAACCTTAGCGTAGCGCTAAGCTTGTTAGAGTTTGATCATGCAAATTTCTGAGCTATCCGCACAAACTGGTGTGTCAACACACCGGCTGCGACGCTACGAGTCCATGGGGCTCATCAGCAGTGAGCGCAAACCCAATGGCTACCGTACCTTCAGCGCCAAGATGGTGAGGGCGGTTGTTTTTATCGACATGGCTCGCAAGATCGGCTTCTCGCTGACTGAAATCGCAGAGATCATTCCTCGATACAAGGCGGGCACACTGACTGCCAAAGAAATGGTGGAAGCCATGCAGCAAAAGGTCAAAGAGATCGATGCGTTGATCGCTTCCAAACAGTTGCATC
>JACCEB011534393.1_pt1 | contig 13254 bp, 24 predicted proteins | sample 7454761 | NCBI WGS metagenome assembly JACCEB01 (sample SAMN15323454, study PRJNA562643) | freshwater metagenome | isolation source: river surface water | place: USA:Blue River Watershed | collected 2017-08-18 | reverse complement strand
ATTGACGCAGACATTCCAGTAACATCAATAAAGTACCCGCCATTATCAAGAACAGAAGTTCCAGAAAACGTGTCTGTTTTTTGTACATAAACCGCCTGAACCACAGACCCCGTAGGCATCGCAGCGCTTTGTACAAAAGATGGGCCAGTATCGCCACTTAGAATTAAAGGCATTGCATGCTCCTATTGGATTAAACGACCAGAGAAAATAGACCAGCCAGAGCCGTCACCATAGGCTTGTGCGCCACTTACATAGATCCTAACTGTATCTCCAACGGCAAGTGAATAATGAAGACTAACCGCTGCAGTTGTACTATTTCCTCTAGCTGCTGCTCGCTGTGTTCCATTTATTAAAAGGTTTAAATCCCCTTGCCCACCATTCGCAAGAAACTGTGCTGACAGGTAATACACCCCAGCAACAGGGGCAGTAAAGATTCCTGTAGAAGTATTTAAACCCCCACCAACGTTTACATAAACACTGTTGTATACAATGTAGTTACCCGCAGAAGTAGCATTTGCTTGAGCAGAAAAGCATACATTTAAAGGCATAGTCACTTGCCCAGTAGCACTTATATTTAACCCAGTCGTACCATTATTTTGAAGCGCTATTGCGCCTGAGTTGTCAGGTGTAGTAACCAGGCCGTTTGAGGTTGTGGCGTTGAGAGTTGTTGTCATTACAGACCCCTAAGAAAACAGCCACTAAATTGACTGTAGGCTCCAAACACTATTTGCTCGGAAGAAGAATTCTGTGCATAAACCTCTACATAGTCTGTAGAGCCGTTTAAAGGAACTATTGTTGACAACGAATTGTTATACCCATATCCAGAACCGGGTGTTAGGGTTTGTGCATAAGAAGAACCGTTGACATAAATAAAAATATTCCCTTGTGTAGAAGCCGTACCAGCCCAACTAATAAACGCATTAATTTGGTAGTATCCAGCCACAGTTGGTGTAAATCTATATGTTGATGGGTTGTAATTTGAGTTAGTGTCAAATATTTCTGAATTAAATGTAACTTTTGTAGCAACCCCAGACGAAACGCCTTGGTTTCCGCCAGAAATTCTTGCTTGAAAAGCTGGACCGCCCACATTCAACGTACCAGACTGCGCAGCAAAAGTAATAGTCGTAGACCCCGAAACCGCAGGGGCTTGTAACAAAATAGAACCACTGGTATCTCCAGCTATAGTTACCGAACTCATAGAATCGCCCATCTCGATCCGCTAGGAATCGTCACCGTAACACCACTTGCAATAGTTATAGGCCCAACCGACATAGCCGAAGAGCCCGAAGGAATAGCGTAGTTGCTTGATATAGTTTGTGTGTTCTCGTATACAGGCACACCGGGTTGGAAGGCATTAGCCGACCCACCACCAATCATCTGACTTTGGACTTTAGTTAATGGCATATATTTCCTTAAGCTGTGTAAGAGCCTGAAGCATTAAAAGTAAGAACTGTGTATGTGCCAACAGTTGTAATAACAGGAGAGCCTGTGTATGTGCCAGTATAAAAAGTAGTTGGTATGGCAACAATTACAATCCCAGAACCACCGTTACCACCTTGTACTCCTACGTTTGAACAACCACCGCCACCACCGCCAGTATTTGCCCAGCCTGATTGCCCAACAAACCCACCACCGCCAGCGCCTGGAATACCAGCGCCTACTCCGTTATAAGTTCCACCTGCTCCACCACCAGCATACATTTGTCCAGTTAGCGGGAACATTGCTCCATCGCCACCTTTGCCGCCAAAAATACCAGTACCATTAGACCCTGGTGTGCTTGCGCCGCCTCCGCCTCCGCCACCATAAGTATTGGCATCCTGTGACCCTACTCCCCCAGCATTTCCCTGACCAGTTGTACCAGCGCCTCCCGACCCACCAAAGTTTGAACCCCCGCCAGAACCACCAGTGCCACCATCTCTACCTGGAGAAGTACCACCGCCACCGCCCTTACCACCGCCTGTTGAAGTAATAGACCCAAAGACAGAATCAGACCCATTACTGCCACCTACATCTGACCCACCACCGTTTGCACCGCCAGCACCAACCGTAACGGTATAAGTAGTTCCTGACGTTAATGCAAGAAAGCCTGTTCTAAAACCGCCTGCTCCACCAGCACCACGCCCGCTTGCTCCAGCAGCACCGCCTCCCCCCGCAACAACGCAGTATTGAACAACGTTGTTGGATACACCAGTACCCCCGCCTTTAATTTGAGTAATACCAGACGAATTTACGTTAGTACCGAGAGCGCCTAAGTTAGCTGCTTGTGTCATTATAGAACTCCGTAAACTTTAACTGTGCCATAAGTGTTAATCGAAGATCCACTTGTTCCACCTATCCATAAGCGTAAACCACGACCAGTCATTGCAGTTGAAGAATAAAAATTAGACTGCTCTAGGTAAGGTGTTGGGTTAATCATTGTGCCTTGTGCATCGCCAATTTTTATAGTGTTTGCATAAACATCGTATAAGTTTAAAGTACCAATAAAATAAGCTAAACCTGCAGTTGTAGTCCCTAAAGATCCAAAAATTTCTGGGTATGAAGTGGTGCTAGCAGAACCGCCTTGGACCCCTTGTGTGCCAGAAGCAGTTGTTTGCTGGTAGTTCATTACCCAATAAAAGTTAGTTGGGAAAGTGCCACCACTAAATAACCCGCCAGACAAAGATGCGCCAGTAGATTCATAAGCCATACAAAGAACCTCACCACTAGTAGAAGCTCCGTTATAAATTTGCAATTTAACTACATAATTTTGAAATGTTGAGTTAAAGCAGTTTGCTATATCAATATAGGCTTGTGGACTACCACTTGCAATATTAGCTGATCCAGTTAAATACATACCAGCTTGAACCCAGCCGTTTGTACTATTGTAATTTTCGGGTACGTTTAGAGTTGTATTAAATCCTTGCGCCCCAGTAGTAGGAGATGCTGGTCTACCAGCAGTAGTCCAAGATTGGTTAATTAATCCGTTTCCAGCAATAGTCGGTGTTGTTAAAGTTGGTGTTGTTAAAGTTACACTAGTCTGGATATTAGAAGAACTTACCGCACCAGCAGCATTAGGGATAGCATTAGCTACAGAGCTAATTTGGAAGCTCTCAACAGTAAGTAAGTTGCCAGCGGAAGCACCAGTAGCCAAGACCACGGTTGTGCCGTTAGTAGCAGTGTAATCAGCAGAGCCAAGCAAAACGCCGTTAAGGTAGACATTAATGAACCCCACGTTGTAAGAAGGTGGTGTGAATGTAGTCTGTGATGCGGTAGCTGTGAACTCCGTTACGGTTCTGTAGGCTGTGGTTGTTACGCCAGAAGCAGGGACGCCAAGATAACGGCATGAGATATTGCCTGTACCAGAGGGCGGTGCAGCGGAGAAAGTAATTGTGTTACCAACTACACCGTAAGTAGATGGGTCTTGCAGTACACCAGAAACCGCAACTAAGACGTTAGTAACCCCAGCAGGAGCCACCGACATTGTGAACGCAACAGTAGTGCCGTCACCAGAGAATTGGTCGACTACAAAAGCCGATTGGTATATGGGGTTTCCGATGTATGGCATAGATTAGGCCGTATAAGTTCCACTGCTTGTAAATGTATGAATGGTATAGCCACCAGAGCTAGTTACAGTTCCGCCTGTGCCACGTTGAGCACCTAAGTAACGGATGATTACAATGCCTGAACCACCGTTGGCCCCAGAACTATTTGTTGTGTTTCCGCCACCTGCGCCGCCGCCCGTGTTTGTGCTTCCATTTGATCCACTTCCACTAGAAGCACCTGCTCCACCACCGCCTGAACCAGCAGAACCCGCCCCACTACTGCCACCGCCAGCACCGCCGCCAGCACGGGTTACAGAAGACCCATCAATAGAAGAAGAAACTCCATTACCACCATTTCCTCCTGATGTTCCGCTACCACCTGTTCCTACGGCACCTGCGCCGCCGCCGCCTCCACCTCCACCGCCGCCGCTATCGTTTGCTGCGCCATCGCCGCCATTGTATCCCTGACCTGCCGTACCTGAACCTGCAAACCGAGCACTTGATGATGACCTACCGCCACCTCCACCAGATCCGCCATTCCCTCCAGGTTGGGCTCCTACACCGCCACCCGTAGACGTAACTGTTGAAAAAACAGAATTAGAGCCATTTGAGGATGTAACGCCGCCAGCACCCACAGTGACTGTGTAAGCGGTTCCCACATTAACAGTTAAAGCTGATTCAGCAGATGAACCACCACCAGAAGTACCAACAGAAGTTCGGTAACCACCAGCTCCACCACCCGCTTCCCGCTGTGACCCACCGCCACCAGCAATTACAAGAAAATCAACACTATAAAAAGCAGTTTGATCTCCAACAGCCACCCACGCAGAACCGTTATAAACTTCAACTAAATTTAATGTAGTGTTGTACCCCATTTGCCCAGTAGTTGGAGAGGCTGGACGACCAGCAGTAGTCCAAGAAGCATTAATTAAGCCACTCGATGGTTGCTGTATAGGGTTTGTTAACCCATTGGTCCCAATGGTGCTAATTGGCATTTTTAACCTTGTGGTTGCTCTGGTAGATCAGACTCTGGGACTTCCCATAGCCATGTTTCAGTATTTAGTGTAGCGTTCTCTGTTGGTTTTGGGGCATAGAACACATCGTTTTCTCTGTCGTATGTGTAGCCAATACCAGCGTAGTTTCCACGCAATGGTGTACCGCCTTGAGTATGCTGATTGCCAATGGTGTTATAGGATGTTTGAATCCATTCACCAGGGCTTGAATCTACAAATGTTTTAAAGAAATCAGGTTCAGCCACAATTACTTGTGTAACTTTACCATCAACTACTTTTGCAAAATGTCCCATGTTTTCTCCTTAAGCCGTAAATGTTCCTGAAGTTGTAAATGTGTGAATAGTGTATCCACCTGCTGAAGTAACTGTGCCACCTGTACCCCGTTGAGCACCTAAGTAACGAACAATTACAATACCTGAGCCGCCATTACCACCTGTAGTTTGGCTTGACGGACCACTTAAACCATCACCACCACCGCCTCCGCCAGTATTAACTGTGCCAGCAGGTGCAGTACCAGAAACTCCATTAGATTGTCTACCAGCGCCACCACCACCTAATCCACCAGAACCAGCGGCAGAACCAGAAACAGGAGTATTTACCCCGCCACCGCCACCACCAGCATAGTATGTTGCGGTTCCAGTAATAGATGTTTGTACACCATTGCCGCCATTTCCACCTAAAACCGTTGTAGCATTTTGCCCAGCCTGCCCTGCACCGCCACCGCCAGAACCAGCATAGTTTGGAACAGCAGAACCAATACCGCCATCGTATCCTTGACCAGCAGTACCTAAGCGAGAGCCAGTTAAGTTATTATCTATACCACCGCCAGATCCACCGCTTTGTGCGCCTGAAGAATTCCATGACGCACCTCGCCCGCCACCAACACTTGTAATTGACCCAAAAACAGAATCACCACCATTAGTGCCAGAAGTCCCTACTGAACCTCCGGGGTTAATTGATGTGCCAATACCGCCAGCACCAACAGTAACTGAAAAAGAAGTTCCAGAGATAACAGCTAATGGGGTTTCCGCAGAAACACCACCACCTGAAGATTCACCTGTTACAGATGAACGATACCCCCCTGCTCCGCCACCACTTCCAACCCATCCTCCGCCCCCGCCACCACCAGCAACAACAACATATTGCAATGGATAAACACTTGTATTTACCCAAGTAGGAGCAGAACCAGAACCATTAGATTGAAGAACTTGACCAGCAGCTCCATAAGAAGGGCTTGTTCCTACACCTAATGCACCGTTAGCAGTTAAAGTTAATAACGGGGAACGAGCAGTAGTACCACCGTTATAAATAGTTAAACCGTCTAAGTCACCTACGGTAATACGACCATTGCCTGTTACGTAGTCAAGGATTGCGCCGTCAACAAACGAGTTACCAAAGTCGCCTTCGGCTAAATAGCCGCCAGTAGCCCTGATGTCACCAATAACGGTTGGGTCTTGGGAGATGCCTTGGTAAGTCGTAATTAGACTTGTGTACTCAACCCAGATATTGTTTGTGCCAGAAAGCGGGGCAGAGGTAAATGTAATTGAGTTACCAGCTACAGTAAAGGACGTACTTGGGTTTTGAATAACGTTGTCGATAGCGACAATCAGCTGCGCTACAGAAGCAACAGGGCGAGATAGAGTAAAAGTTACAGTTACACCGTTCCCGCTAAAGTAATCAATAGCTGGGGCAAAGCCTTGGTTTTGAACTGTATTCCCAATATATGCCATCTTAGACCGCCGTTAGAGCAGATACCCATGCATCACAAGAAGTAGCCGTGCTAGAAACCACAGTCATAGAGTCACTAGTCTTCATTACTACACGGTTGCCTTGAATCACCTCAAGAGAGCCACCAACAGGCACAGTAGCTTGATAGACAAGGTAGTAGTTCACTGAGCTACGAGTAATGTAGGCACTGACTGTAATTGGGCTTGTACCAGTGTTTGACAGGATGAGGCTTGATACCGCAACAGTACCAGAAGCAATGCTTGATATAACAGTCGAACCAGATGTACTGACGTTCTTTACTGCATATGAGTTATTTGAGTAAGTTGCCATATTAGCCCATCATAAAGGATAAGAAGTACGCATCGTCCGCCGTTGCTGCCGTGTTTGCTGCCCATGTTGGAGCTGTACCGTCTGATGTAAGGATATACCCGTTGGCGCCAATACCCAGTTTAGACAACGCAGTGCCAGTAGCGTAATAGGGTAGATCACCAGCAGTATAGGAAGTAAGCCCAGTCCCACCATAAGTCGTAACAATCGCAGTACCATTCCAAGTTCCCGAAGCAATAGTCCCAAGCGGGGACACGTTACCAGATGCATTAAGGTTTACTGACTTTTCAGCTGGATAAGTAATAAAGACGTTCTGTAAACCAGAACTAAAGTTAACTATCGTACCGCCGCTACTAGAATCAAGAATCGTGTCACGAGTTAATTGGTCTGGCGCAGTAAACGTACCAATACCAACTTCCCATAAGGCTCCACCTAGATCAGCAATCGTGTAGTAAGTTGTGTTTCCACTAGTTAAAGCAGTAGCAAATGACTGATAACCAAGCGAAGCGCCTAGCAGGGTAACGATACCCGTGCCAGGAGCCGAGGCGGTTTCTAGTACACGATCTTGTAACTGAAGAGCCATTTAAAGCTCCTTAGCCAGCAGCAGATAATGTGTAGGTAACGTTGATTGTGTCGCCAGAAGTTACAGTCTTAGAACCAGCCGTAAATGCACCGATGCTAAACAAAGTGCCTGTGGTGTTGTCAATCGCTGTAGATCCACCTACGTTAATGAACGCACCGTACACAGTCCCAGAGCCAGTCATGCTAAACACCACCGCAGAGCTGGTCGACAGAACGGAGGGGTTTGCTGTTGTTGCTGCTGAGAAAGATGGGGTTTTGCGGGTTCCAGAGTAAGTTGGGGCATTAGCACCGCCCACTTCAAACCAACCAGCATGGCTAGCTTGAGTATCACCATAAGCGGGAGTAAACGTACTAGAACCATTAGCGCCTCCTAAGCCCATAACAATAGCGCCACCACCCGTATTGCCAAAATAAGAATTCATTATGTTGGCACGACCTACGTTGGTAGTTAAGTTTTTAATAGTGTCAGACCACTTTTCATTGCCGTCTGCATCGTAGCAAGTAGCAACGTAGACACCTTCTAAACCGACAGTTTCAACAGAACCACCGCCATAGGAAGCATTAGCCCCGAAGCTGTCGCCTAATTTTGTAATTTCAGAACTCATAATCTCTCCTAAGAAACTCTAATAATGGCATCTGTTGCACTTGCCGTTGGGAATTGCACCGTAAATGTACTTGTTGCTACTTTATCACTGCCAAAATTTAAAACACATACAGCCGCCCCAGTAGTGCTATTGTAGATTAGCGCTCCCCTAGTAGTAAAGGCAGCTGGGGTCCAAGTTACTGTTTGAAAAGACACATAGGCTGTATTCGCAGTAGTACTAGATTCGGGGGGTATAACGGTTAAAACTTGCCCACCGGCGGTATACCCAGTACCACTTACTTCATTAGTTGAACTGTACGCAAGGGTCTGACTATTTAAATCCGCAAGAGCTGTATATAAAGCAATCTTGTATACATAGGGTGTACCGACGGCAAAGTTCTCTAAAGCCTTTAAAAGGTTTAGCTTGAATACGGTGGTTTGACCTTGAACGATTGCCATTATGAATTAACTTGTAATATAACTTGCCCATTACGGTAAGCATCGCCACGCTCAAGACCATCGCCAAGGCGTCTAAGTTGTGCAATAGCTTCTTCGTACATCTTCTGATAATAGGAAACCATATCCTGCTCACCTTTCATGAACAAGATAGCTTCCCGCATTGCACCATAAAGTAAGACTGGGTCGTAGTTGTCGCCTAGCCAGCTTGTGCCAGTGCTGTTAGATACAGTAGCTACAGTAATGGTAAACCCTGATCCAGTAGAACCTAATGAAGCACAAGAAAGAATATCACCAGCTACGTAGAAATTACCACCAAACTTTAGAGTTACGCTAGTAACAGTCTGCCCTAACACCACAATATCTGCCGTAGCATTAGCACCAGAACCGCCAGTTAACGGCACGTTTTGGTATACACCATTGGTATATAGCGCACCACCGCTAAACGTACCAGCCAGATTACTAATTTGACCTTGCACGATTGTTGGTGGGTAGTAGAAGTAGTGCATCTCTACTGTGTAGCTTTGGTCTGGGGTTGGGGCTACCATCAAAGTCATTTCATTGACGTTGGAATACTGAGCACCAAATAGGGCATAGTACTTAGGAACCCCACCAGGAGTACCTTGATACGTGCTACCAGTCAAAGTTACAGACGGGTAAGCTGCACGTAAATAGTTAACATCTTTGTTAATCAAGTAGTTGTAGTTGTTGGTTGAGTCAATAACTGCAATTGAGTAGTTAGAGAGCCAATCGTCTGGAAGGGAAATGTACTGATTCCCTGCCGTCATCGTACCTGTAACGTTTTTACGTAAAGATGGGAGTTGAACCGCGTTATATATACGGTCTTCAGCTTCCTGTACAAACACAGGAATATTAGCCACGAACAACTGTTCAGTGTTCTCAGCGTATGCTTGAATCGTGTTATATAACGTTTCGTAGTTCATTAGCCCATCTTCCCGCTAATCTTGCGACCTTTTGTTGCAGCGCCATAACCACGCATTACGCCAACACCATATGGGTTTTCTTTAGCATAGTTACCTTTGCTAATACCGCCAACGGAAATGTTAGCTTTGTCTAAAACTTTAGCGCCAGCCTCATAGCCACTATACGTATCAACGTTAGTTTTTTCACCACTCATTTTGTGGGGCTCATCATAAGCCTGAGCAGGCTTGTTGTTTTTAGCCATGATTAACGACCTCTTTGGTTATTAGCACGAGCCATATTACGTCCTACAGCGCGCATAGCTTTGCCAGTTACACCAGCGGTCTTTGTACCGCCGTGCTGGACTTTAGCTGTTGGGCCTGAATCACCAAGATTTCTACCTTTGGTTTTGCCTTTTTTGTTGATGCCTTGAGCACCTGCTTTGAATGTCATAATAAACTCCTAAGTTGTTACTACGGTTACGGTTCCTGTTTGCCCTATAGCCACTAAAGCATTAGGAGTTAAAACAGCGTCAAAACTACTTGATCCACCTACGGGGTTCCAACCCCACTCTATCTGCCTACTACCGTCGCTAGGGTACCCAGCATTGGTGGTGTTATTACTGGCAGTTTGAGAAGTATATAAACCCGTGTTACCAGATGCATAATAGGATACATCAGGACGAGGCTCTCGTACAGCCTGGGGGTCATTTACTGGATACATACCTAACTGCAACTGAGGTTGATCTGGATCCCAGCAAGTCTTACAAACTTTAACCTTGTATGGCTTTGTTTTTAATACTTGAGTGCGCAAGTCTTTTAGCATGTATCGCTGGTCGCAGCGATCACATTCAGCGATTGAATACTTGGCTGAGGAAAATTTACTAGGCACAATTACCTCGAATAAAACATATTGCGTGGCACAAACCTAATAGCAGCTTTCTCCCTGTCCTCATCTGCAGCTAATTTAAACTGCTCTTCATATTCACTCTTTAGCATTGGTATTCTGGCTGGGTCTACACCAGGAATCTTCATAGCCATATAAAAGGCAAGCCCAGCAGCCATGCAGGGTATAAATCTAAACGGAATGTCCTGTGTACTTACACCTGTACCTGCATCTTGTAAGCGACGCATACGCCAGTAAACAATCGTATATTGCTGCCCGGGAACCCCGGTGGGCCAGATATTAATGTTAGGTAGGTAGTTAACAATGACGTTTGCCCCAGCCGCATGGGACGCTGCAGTTGTATTGTTTTGCCCACGATAGCAATTTAGAAGCTGATTACCAGATATGTTCTGGTACAGGATTGTTTCGTTGTCAATATTAATGTACCCCTGAGTACGCAGGTTAGCTGCTGAGGTTACAGTAATCGTAGTAGAAGTAGCAGTAATGGGGTTGCCCGCTGCAATAGTGGTTGTAGGCAAAGCATCTACGTTACCTGACTGCCTATCTATCCAAACCTGAATAGGGCGCCCTGTAGCATTTTTAGTAGGAATTGTGAGGTAATCGTCAGCAGATATACGGGTCAAGTTAATATCAACTTGGTTTTGCCCAGTACCCTGACGAGTTACTTGGTCATAGAAATCAATGGTATCTACAGGGATGGGGTAGCTAATCTGACCAGCGTTAATGTTTACAGGAATCTGCCCCTGCTCAATAGTCCATAGATTAATACCACGGTTTGCCCACTCAATAGTCAGCATATTGACGCTACGACGAGCAGTTCTAAACTCATAACCTGTACGTATTTGCGTACCACAACGCTCAAAGGCTTCCTCAATGAGGTCGCCCATGTCTAGGTTGAATGTAGTTGTGGTTGACGTGGTCATTATTTAACCTTTCGATACGGCTTTACTTTTTGTTTTATTCCCTTTGGCTGCGGGACAAACTGTTTTCCTTGGGCTTTTCCGGCTCGCTTGGCTCTTGTTGTTGCTGCGTACTCTTGGGGACTTAGTGCCTGTATTGCTTTTTTTGGCAGGTACCGCTCCCCTGTTTCCGACGACTTCTTCCCTGACTTGGTTGTCCACTTCTGGTCCCCCCAAGCTTTTAGGCTGCGTTGTGATTTTGCTAGTGCCACTTAATTTCTCCCGGATCCAATCCCAAATGAACGGCATTACTTATAGCCCCCACCCTTTTCCTTGTATTTCTTGGCTAAAAGTTGCGCTTTCCGAGCAGACCATTGACCCGCTGCAGTGCCGTGCGTAGCCGACGCTTTAATACTTTCAAATAAAGATTTGCGCATACCCGGCTTCGTGTAGTTACCAGCTTTGTTAACAGTTCCGCCTTCTTTATACTCCGTAAAATCCGTGTCATCTCTACGAGCTTTGCGTTTAGGTTTACCCATTTTAGAAGGCATAATTGCCCCCATGCCACGACTAGGTCTCATGCTTTTGTCCTCCCACGAATAGCACAGCCGTCAGCACGTTTGGAAGCAGAAGATACCTTACCGCCTTTTTTCATAGTAGTTGCTTCTGTTTGCGCTTGCTCTTTGGTTTTTTTACCCGCAGCTACTTCAGCTTCTAATGCTCTAATTTTTTCATCTTGAGCTTTACCAGCATCACCAGTAACGTTGTCTACAAAGCGATTAACTGCATTAGACACCCCAGGGATAATCGACCCACTACCTATTGTTTTAGCTACTTTGCCTAAATGATCGATGTAACTCATATCGTTTTCCCTTTGGTTTTACCTCTAATAGCGCAACCATCAGCACGAGATGATGCACTTACCTTGCCGCCAGTTTTATATTTAGGCTTTAAAAATCTTGTATCTCCTGCACCGCCACCGCCTCCACCACCACTAGGTTTAGGCAATCTACCCATATCTTGCAGTCTTTCAGCATAAGTACGGGGGCGTTCAGCTTCGACTTTTGCTCTTTGTTTTTCAGCAATATCGTGAATCTCAGCCTTAGCCCGTTCGACTTTAGCTTTTTCTAAAACTTCGTCAAACTTACCAGGGCCGCGCTTTAGGTCAGGATCGTACTTCTCCTTACCTTCACCGCTAACCCTTTTAGAAGGATCTACGGGCTCAATAGCCATTTAGCATTTTCCGCCCATGCGCATAGCAACTTTACGTGCTTTGGTTTTGCCCTTGCTAGCAATACCATCAGCTGCTTTATGCCCAGCAGCTAAACCGCCACCAGCCATCTTATGCATTTTTTTCTCGTGGGACTTTACTTCTTTTTTAGCCACGGTTTTGCACTGAGCCATACCACCTTTAGCATAGCCACCAGCCTTCATGCCTTTTGCCTCACCCATCTCATGTTTAACCATGGATTTTGGTGCGCCTTTTTTCTTCATGAACTCAACTTCTTTCTTAACCATCATCTTGGACTCTTTCATTTCTCCACCTTTTCCAAATTTTTTGCCTTTATCGGCAGTTAAAAATTCCTCACCTACAGAGCGAGGCACACCAACTTTCTTAGCAAACTTAGGATTACTAGCTACAGCTGCCATAAACCCATGTTGTTTTTTACTAACGCTAGGCATTTACTTTCCCCTGAATAAGCAGGTCAATTTTGCTTTCAAGCTTATTAAACCTTGCGTCAATGTGCTCCATAACTTTATCAATTTCTGCTTGAGTGACGTTATCACGAGCCACCTCCTCACGAGTTTTGTTCAACAAAATACTAATCCGCTGAAGTTCAGCAGCTTTTTCTTTAGCCCAAAATCCTACGATGCCCATAATTACTGATAGCCCTAGGTTCCAAAACCATAAATAAACACTGTCGCTCATGCCATCTTGCCTTTAGTTTTGCCACGAACTTCACAGCCACCGCCACGAACAGAACCGCCTTCTTTGCAGTTCAAAGCACGTAAAGATTTATTAATCCGTGAGTCTGGGTCGTTAGCAGTTTTAGCTGAGGTAAGTTTCTTTTTCATACCCTTCATACGGGCACAAAACGAATCGCGACGAGAGCCACCCTCTGGCTGAGGTCTTTTCAGACCTGGCTTGCCAGGGTTAGCGGCGTTATAGGAGGCGCGCCCCTTAGCGTTTAAACCACCACTAGGGTTCTTGCCTTCCTTGCGAGTCCACGCAGGAGACTTAGCCAAAAAACACCGTAATCCCAAGGGGAGCAGTTGCTACGGCGGTATACCAAACACCATTAGGAAATAGAACACCT
>JACCEB010970704.1_pt1 | contig 13258 bp, 7 predicted proteins | sample 7454761 | NCBI WGS metagenome assembly JACCEB01 (sample SAMN15323454, study PRJNA562643) | freshwater metagenome | isolation source: river surface water | place: USA:Blue River Watershed | collected 2017-08-18 | reverse complement strand
GCCCCACCCGCACTTGGCGAAAGCCTGACCGGAACGCCGGCTGCCGACATGCTTGGTAGCGGCGGCATGTCTGACCCAGCAAATCCATTGCAGCCTGTGCTTGATGCACGCACGCCATCGCAGCGCATGGGCCTCAACCCACCAGCAGGCAGTCTGACCACAGCCGCTGCTATCGCTGTTGACCCTGGTGCTTCGCCCGCCACCGCTGGCATGGGTTTGCGTGCTCTGTCTGGCGCATCACCCGCCACGCAGCCGGTGGCCGAACAATCAACCCCACAGCAGCAGGCGCAGCCGCCAGCACAGCAACCCATCCTGAACAACGGCAAGCCATTCACGCTGGCAGAAGTTGGCAAGGCGAATCAATCCATCGGCGGCACAGCCGTGTCCGTGCCTGGTGGGTGGGCTATCCAGCCTCCGCAGGCAGCACAGAAGCCAGCCGCTACACCGGCCACGGCCATGCCTACCGATGCCACGCCAGCAGCCAGCGCACAGTCTGCCATCCTTGGGCGCAACAGCCAGCCCATCGCAGAAGGAGGCCAGCCATTCGCAACCCGCGAAGAAGCCAAGGCAGAAAAGCACATGCAGCCGCTGATGCGCGTGGCACCGGCAGAAGGCGGCGGGTTCATCCTGAAGCCAGCCAGTGAGCGCCAACTGGCCGCAGTCGAAAAGGCTGCAAAGCGCCTGAAGTACCCCAGCACCGGAGAGACTGGCCCACGTTCGCTGCATGGGTTCATCCTGCAAATCGGTGGGCTTGCATCCGGCACAATGCCTGACATTGGGTTTGATATGAACCCCCGTGTCGGAAACCGCCGCCTGTTTTCCCCCCGTGGCAAAACCATTGAGCAAGCCGCAATGGCCGCGAAGCAGGAGGGCTACATCCAGGATGAAGACGAGAACACCCTGATCGAAGCCCTGAAGCGCAGCCTGAACGTGTCGCCCGTGTACACGCCGGACGGCTACGAGGCAATGGCCGAGGCTCAGATGCAGGCCAGGTATGAAGACTTCCTTGCCGCCGAGCAGGATGGTGGTGCAGAAAACGACTGGTCACGCCTGACACCGGAAGAACTGGCGGACACTGGCTACAACGACTACGATGAAGCCACCCAGGCAGAAATCCGCGCACTGGTTGCGCAGGCTGAAGCATTGGGCATTGACGCTGAAAGCATCCTTGAGGATGTGGCGCAGCGCACCGAAAACGCAACACAGAAGGACTATGAGAATGCAGCCAAATCAGCCATCGAAGCAGCCATCCGCAGCAGCGAAGAAAGTCGCAGCCGCGATCTTGGCCAAGCAAGCGCAGAAGCTGGCCCAGCAACGGCAGACACCCAAGCCGCGCCAGCCGCAGTAACCGGCCCGGCATCCGATGTTCGCGCCCGCAACCTTGCTGCGCTGAAAGAACGGATGCTGGGGCAGAAGAAGCCCACACCAACCACACCACCTGCACCAAACAAGGCAACCCCAGCGCCTGAAGCTGGGCCAACCAACCAAGGAGCCGCAAATGGGCAAGGGAAAGAAACGCTGCTGAACGCAGCACCCCCCACGGGCGCAGCAGCGATGGTCAGCGGTGCGCCCGTGGCCGATACATCACTCAACCGCGATTCGAGTTGGGTCATCCGCGAGAAGGCTACCGGCAAAGTTGTGATGGAGACATTCGACCGGGCAAAGGTTGACGCACTCAATACAGCCAAGTATGAGGCGGTGCCGATTCAGCAGCATTTGGCAGAGCAGAGTGCCAAGAAGCCATCCGACACCACCAAGCCAGGCGAGTTCACCGAGAAGGCGAAGAAGGCTGCTGGCAAGGTGGCCCCAGCTCCGGTTGCGGCGCAGCAGACTGCGGCTGAAGCTCAGGCAAAGAAACGCGAGAAGCAGGAGCCAAGCGGAAAGACCGCACCAGCGACACCGGGGAAGATTGACACCAGTCGCCAGGGTTTCTCGTCAAAGACGACTGAGGTCATGAACCAGAAGGATTCATCTGATTTCACGCCTGATTCAGATGAGCGATTCAAGCCCACAAGCCAGATCGCCATGTCGATGCCGACATTCAAAGGCAACAAGCGCAAGATGCTGGCAATGGCCGTGAGAGCCATCAAGAAAGGCATGAACACCAATGCCATCCGTCAGATTGACGACTGGTTTGGCGGCGGTGGCATGTGGTCAACCTCGCTGGCAAACGCAGTCCTGCCAAACGTCAAGCTGATAAGGATTGCCGAATTGAACCCGCTGCGCATCAAGCGCATTCAGTGGATGCATGAGCGCGGCGACAAACTGCTGGAGGACATGCATCGCACAGGCGCACTGGCCGTGTACCGCAAGATCGTGGCGGGCCTCAAAGAAGGCGGTGAAGTGTCGCCATCTCCGTTCCAGGACATCGGTCTTGAGTTGGCAGGTCTCAGCGACAAGACGGCCAGTATCGGGTTCAAGCGCGCCCAGCAATCAGGTGCTTTTGACTTGAGCGAAGATGGCAAGGTGCTTCTTGCGGCACTCGGTGATCTGGCATTCAACAATCGTGGCTCCAAGATTCACGATCAAACGCGCATGGTTGCACCAAATGGGCAAACTGTCGGCGCATTCTTGGCGAAGGCCGTGTTTGAATTCGGTCAGGCACAGCTTGCCGCACAATCGTTCCGTGACCGTGGCGGGGTGTACGAATACTTCCCGGCAGGCAGCAGTTATGACCTGGCTCCCACCGATGCACAGCAAGGAGAGAACGTGCTGTCGCTTGCTGATCCACCGTACTACAACACCACGGGGTACAAGGGCGCTGGCCCGTTTTCCACAGGCGACAAGTGGAATGCGAAAGGTTATGCGGAAACTGCAAAACTTCTCAAGACACTGGTTGATCGTGGCAACCACGTTCTTTACACTGACGAAGCATGGTGGTTGAAACCAGAACAGATGGATGACAGGCTTGAGGCCGATGCCATATTGGGGCAAATCAACAGCACGATTGGCAACCTGATCGTTGCACCTGAAAAAGTAGGAAATCGATATGAGCAACTTGGAATCCACAACCCTAGAACAGCAGTGCGCCGCCCTGCTGAAACCTCTGCTGGACAGGGCGCGACAGGGGGACAAAGCAGCAATCCAGCCGACCGAGGAAGGGGCGGCACTGATGGCGGCAATAGCGGCGAAGTTCAAGGAAGAGCCAATGAGCAGCTCAGAGCTGGACGTGATGTACCTGATTCCACAGGACAAGTGGCCGGACGGGTTGGAGGACAAGGTGGGGTCGCTGCTGGAGCAGTAACCCCCAACCGCAAACCAGGTCGCCCCACGATTGGATTCGGCGGGCCTTCTTCTGCCCATGCAAAGCTGCTTCACGATTGGCTCACGTCCAACCCGAAAGCGATAGACGATGTTTTGAGTGACAGAAGTGGCGCGAGGGATTTTGATTACGAACTGCGCGACATTCCTGTTTCAGACATCACGCCATCTCAGACCGGCGAGGACTACCTGAACGCTTCCTCCGAGTACACGGCGCGTCAAATAGCATCCGAGACTATTGACACCATCCACCGCCGCGAGGATGTGATGCCAATCATTCTGGATGAGAACCTGAAAATAATCGACGGCAACCACCGGCATGCGGCATCTACCGTGAATGGTGCCACAACAATCCCGGCGCTCGTCAGGACAGGTAGCGGGACGGGGAAGATTTCAGGTGTTGATGCTTGGATTGGCGCGGATTCAGACATCAAATTCAGCCGGTCAAACCCGGCATCCACCATGCAAGACACCATCACGGTTGACGGCGTGCAGCGGCCAACAACAAACAGCAACGGACAATTGATCCACCCAACCGAGCAGGGCGTGCGCAACTTTTGGCGCTGGTTTGCCGACAGCAAGGTGGTTGATGACAATGGGCGACCACTTGTCGTATATCACGGCACCGGGTCAGACTTCACTGAATTCAAGGTAACCGGAACTGGCGCGGCAACCGGGAATACCGGCCTGTATGGCGAGGGCGCGTATTTCTCCCAGAGCGCCGAGTACGCTGGAAAGTATGCGGTCAATCTTGGCTTTGGAGATGTGAAAAACCCAAACATCATCCCGGCATATCTGTCCATGCAGAACCCGGCATTCATGAACTTGAGGGCCGGATACGAGGCAGATGCAGCGCAAAGCACAAAGACGGCAAATGCGCTGCTTGATGCTGCGCTGAAGGATGGCCTGGGTGAGCAGGTTGCATCAACGCTTCGCTCCTACATCGAGCGCAAGCAGTTTGCATCATTCATGATTGACCTGTACATCCATTACGGCAATGGGACTGGTGTCACTGATCTGATGAAAAGGGCTGGATTTGATGGGGCCTTAATGTACGGCGACCTTGGCAAAGGGCGCACTTTGGTCGAGGCGGTTGCATTTGACCCGACCACGGTTAAGTCTTCCACCGGAAATTCAGGCGCGTTCGATCCAAAAAGCAAAGACATCCGATTCAGCAAAGCCGCACCCCAACCCCGCACCCCAGCCTCCACCATCCGCGCAGCCATCACCAACGCCTACGGCAACCTACTGGACAAGCTGGAAGCCAAAGGTCTGGTGACGATTGCGCAGACTGAGCGCGAAGCCATTGAAGCAGCCGCACAGGCCCGTGCTGACAAGACGGGCGGAGATGTGGAGCAGATCAAGCGGTCGATGCTGGCCAGCGTGCAGATGCAGCGGGTGTGGCATGGAAGCCCGCACCGATTCGACAAGTTCAGCACTGAGTTCATGGGCAAAGGAGAGGGCGCTCAGGCTTTCGGATGGGGTCTCTATTACGCGAGCAAGCGTGAAATTGCAGAGAGCTACCGTGGGACACTGACATACAGGGACATGGTACGGAAGTTCAGAAACGCCATGCCTGACGATGCCAGCATTGAGGATGCCTCCGAGTGGGCTGACAGCGGTGATGCGCCAAAAGACATGACCCGCGTCATCAAGGCATTGAGCGCAGACGACTGGCTTGGATTTGATTACCCATCTCAGGCATTGACTGCATTGTTCAAGGAACCTGCCAATTTCGATATTTCAAAGGAACTTGCTGACGCTGCAAAGGCCATGCAAGGCCAGCTCTATGAGGTCGAAATCCCAGAAGACGGCGACATGCTGCTGTGGGACAAGCCGCTTAGTGAGCAGCCAGCACCAGCCAAAAGCAGCGCCAAGACTCTGAAGGGTGACATTGCACAGGACTGGCTGGAAAACGAGCTTGACCGCCTGAATGCAGACTGGAACGAGCTGACTGGGCAGGAGTTGTACAAGCTGGTGCAGCGTGCTCTGGTTGATGATGCGCTGGTTCCGAATGCCGGAAGCATGGCCGAGCAGGCGCTGATTGAAGGCAAGACAGACAAGGCCGCTTCACTGCTGCTGATGGATGACGGCATCAAGGGCATCAAGTACCTCGACGGCACCAGCCGCAGCGCAGGGGATGGCAGCTACAACTATGTGATCTTCGATGGCGCAGACACGCAGATTGTGGATGTGAAGTACAGCGCCAACGGCAACATTGAGGGCTTCTTCGACAAGCAAACCGGCAAGTCATTCCTGGTGGCTGACAACCTGACCGCAGCCAGCGCACCAGGCACGCTCATGCACGAGGTGGGCATTCACATGGCCGCTGGTGGCAAGATGGAGGCACTGTTCAAGCGTGCAGGCAGCCTGCTGAAGACTGGCACGCAGAACGAGTTCATCCAGCGCGTGAAGGCCCGCATGGCCCGTGCAGGCGAGACAAGCGACGAGGAAGCCGCAGCCTACATCGTGACGGAGTACGAGAACGACCGGGCCAAGGCTCCGATCACCATTGGCAAGTGGCTGGCCGACCTGACCGCAGCGGTGCGTGCATGGCTGTTCAGCAAGGGCATCATCCTGAAGGCCGAGCAGTTGACCGTGGCCGACATTGCGGCTGTGGCCCGTGCGAATGCCCGGAGCATGGCGCGTGGTGGGCCGAACGGTGGGCCTGGTGGTGGGCTAATGTTCAGCCGTGCCGCAGACATGGCAGGCAACGCCATCGACAAGGCCAAGCAAACCGCCGACAAGGCGATGGGCAAGGACTTCCCCCGTGCTGCATCCATGCCTGACCTGAACGACGACCAGCGTTCGCTGCTGGGCAAGGTGGGGGCTAGCCAGTCTCCAGCATCCGATGCCATCAAAGCAGCCACAGACCGGGCGGGCCTGAAAATCCGTCAGGGCATGGTTGACCGCTTTGCCGCGCTGAAGGAGCTGGACGAGAAGGCGCTGGGGCAAAACTTCATTGCCGACTCAATCACGAACAGTGCATGGGTGCTGGCAAAAATGTCATCGGCTGGAGCTGGGGCACTGAATGCCATGATGAAGTCGGGCCGCATTGAAATGGACGCGCAGCAGAAGGTCATCGGCCTGAAGGGTGCGCCCAATGGTGGCCTGACCGCATCGCTTCAAAAGCTGGGTGGGCCTGCCGAGGTAGAGCGGTTCTTTGCATGGATGGCCGCGAACCGTTCGCACGCCATCATCGAGCGCAACAAGGAGGCCATTGCCAAGACTGCCGAGGCCAAGCGCGAGCTGAAGACCATCATTGAGATGCAGGCCATCCCCGGAAAGACCGCGCAACAGGTGAGCCAGCTTTCCGATGCCCGCAAGGAGTGGGAAAAGATCATCGCCAAGCACGAGCCATTCCTGGATGTGACCGAGCGCCTGTTCACCGATGACGAGGTGGCCGCTGGCCGCATGCTGAGCACAGGCACAACGGAAGAAGGCAAGGTTCGGCCTGCGCTGTACAGCCAGGTGCATGCCGAGTTCCAGCAGTACCGCGACGATGTGCTGGCCATCGCTGAACAGACTGGAATCATCAACGGAGAGAGCCGGGCCATGTGGCGCGACGAGTTCTATGTGCCGTTCTACCGGGTGATGGAGGACGATGCCGACCGTGGGCGCAGCGGTGGCAACGGCCTGAGCCGTCAGGAGGCATACAAGAAGTTGAAGGGTGGAAAGCAGAACCTGAACGACCTGATGGAAAACACCTTGATGAACTTCCACCACCTGCTTTCAGCCAGCCTGAAGAACCAGGCAGCAGTGCAGGCTATCAAGAATGCCGAGCATGTTGGCATTGCCCGCAAGGTGCCAGAAGCCCGCCGAGACACCAAGACCAGCACGTTTGTCCTGGTTGATGGCAAGAAGGTGTTCTACGAGGTGGACGACCCGCTGGTGTTCGAGTCGATCACCACGCTGGCCGACCCCGGCCTGAACAACACGGCGGTGCGGGTGATGGGGGCATTCAAGCGCCTGTTCACCAACATGACCACGGCAACCCCCCAATTCATCATTGCCAACACGTTCCGCGATCTGTTGCAGGCCAGCGCCACCAGTCCGACCAGCAAGAACATCGCCAAGAACCTGAAGGAAGGCATCCAGAGCTACCGCGATGAGAAGACCCGTGCTGAGATGCTGGCGAGTGGCGGGGCATTCAGCTTCGGCCACATCTATGGCATGGGCGCTGACGAGGTGAAGGAGAGCTTGCAGAAGACGGTGGCCGGTGCCGGGTTGATTTCCAGCCAATCCATGATTCCGTCCATCTTGCGCAAGGGCTGGGACGCATGGAGCAACATCACCGACCTGTCAGAAAACGCCAGCCGTGCCGCCACCTACACGCAGAACGTGGAGCAGATGGGCAAGCTGCGGGCGGCGTTTGAGGCCCGCGATGTGATGGACTTCAGTCAGCACGGGGCATGGCCTGCTGTGCGCCTGCTGGTGCGCATCGTGCCATTCCTGAATGCCCGCTTGCAGGGCTTGGATAAGCTGTACCGCTCCGGCCTGAAGCCATCCATCCTGACCGCAATGGGCAAGGGCACCGACACCGACAAGCAGGCAGCCGCCCGCTTTGCGATGGTGACTGGTGCGCTGACCCTGGCAACGATGGCGCTGTACCTGATCAACGCTGACGACGACGAGTACAAGAAGCTGGAGGAGTGGCAGAAGGACACCTACTGGTTTATCCGCATTGGTGAAAACGCCTTCTTCCTGCCCAAGCCGTTTGAGGTGGGGGCCATTGCCACGATGGCCGAGCGCACGCTGCAACAGGCGATGGATGACAAGGCCACGGGCAAGCTGTTCAGAGAGCGGATGTGGGAAATGCTGATGCAGACCTTCGCCTTCAACCCAACGCCGCAGATGTTCCAGCCGCTGATTGATGTGTACTCCAACAAGGACGCATTCACAGGGCGCGACATTGAATCTGCTGGAATGGAGCGCATGAGCACCGGGCTTCGCTCGCGTGACACCACCACGGCCCCGGCCACTGCGCTGTCGGCTGTCAGCCGGGTGTTCGGCGACGAGTCGTCAATTGCCGTGTCGCCAGTGCAGGCCGACCACCTGATCAAAGGCTACCTGGGCGGTGTTGGGGCTACGGCTGCTGGCTGGATCGACACCATGTACCGCGCAGCCACCGGGCAGTCGTCACCAGATAAGGCATGGTCAGAGTATCAGCCGATCCGGCGCTTCTACCGTGACCTGGATGTGCCAGTGGCGAACACCCGTTACACCACCTTGTTCTTCGATGGCCTGAAAGAAGCCAACCGGGTGTACGCCGATGTGATGGAGCTGCAAAAGCTAGGCCGACCAGAAGATGCAGCCACACTGGCCGCTGAAAAGCGCAACGTCCTGCAAATGCGGATTGCCTTGAATGCCCAGCAGCGCCGCCTGACCGAAATCAACAACCGCATGAAAGAGGTTCGCCGCTCAGACAAGGACGGAGAATGGAAGCGCCGGGAGCTTGACCTGCTGACCACGCAGAAGGCGCTGATCACCGAGCGCATGGGCAAGCGCATCGAGGACGCACGGGTGCAGTAGCAACCCAAACCCTGTGGGGTTTGCTGAAAGTTTGCGCGAGGGTGAAACTTCGTGCAAATTTTCAGGAGTACGCGATGGGTCAAGTTGTTGGCAATCAAGATGGGGTGGGCTACCGCACGGTTGAGGCGGTTGCCCCTGTCAATACGGATGGGCAGATCATCGGAAGTTCTGCGGCCCCGGTTCAGGTTGCTGCGACCACGGCAATCCCGACTACTGAATCCGTTATGGACAGCACAAACCAGCCATTCAGCCCGGATTCTTGCGCCCACACCTACGGCTACAGCGCCGGTTTGCTGGTGACCGACACGGCCACCGATGGCACTTCAACTTGGATCAAGGCCTACAGCTACACATCAGGCAATCTGACGGGTGAAACCAAGTGGGTGAAGCAATGAGCGGACTTGATTTGGGCCAAATGATTGCGCATGGCTTTGCCAAATTGACGGGCACTCAGCGAGCCGCAGGGGCAACCCTACCTGTTGCGGCCACAGCATCTGGCAGCATCGTTTTGCCCGACGGCTCTTACCTGCGTAACAGCGCAGTCAACAATATCGGCTCACCAAACACAGCCGGTTTTGGCGTGGGCATTTGCCCTGTGGATGCTGTTGGGTTTACCCCGTTGCCCGGTTGCACCGACACGGCAAGTGCCAATTACGGTAACTACCAGTTTCGTGATGGCTCCGTGATGGTCTGGATACCGGCCTTCAGGTTCCGGCTTGGCAATGCAGCAGACCCAGGTTTTGCAACCCACGGCCCAAACACAATCAGCATTGTCCCGGTTTCGGCGCATGCGGATGAGGCATCAGCCAATGCGCAGGGCTACTACCTGCACCGTGCATTTGTCAACGGTGGCGCGTACCAGCCCGGATTTTTCCGTGACAAATACGATTGCAGCGCCAACGGAGGCATTGCCAGCAGCATCCAAGGCGTGCAGCCGATGGTGTCCGGGCCTGCGGCTGGGCAGGTGGGGTTTTCTGCGGTTGGTGCCACCAATGCCTATCACGGCGCGTTCAACGCCGCACGCACCCGTGGCCCCAAGTTCCATCCTGAAACCGTGTTTCAGGCGGACGCGCTTTGCCGCATCAGCGAGGCGGCGGCGCAACTGTCAACGGGCACAACATGGTGCGCGTGGTATGACGCAACTGGTGTGCGCGACTACCCCAAGGGCAACGACAACAACGCGCTAAAAAGTGAGGCTGATGTGCTGCAAAGCGGCGCGGGCGCAGTCACGTTTACCAGTGCTGGCAATGCCACTTACCCCGCTTTCGCGCTGGCTGGAAGTGGCAACCAGTTGGCAAAAACCACCCACAACGGCCAGTTGTGCGGGGTGACAGACGTGGCCGGGAACATCTACAAGATCAATCCAGGCATGACATGTGTGGCCAGTACGGTGGCCATCACCGGGGCGACACGAGCCAACCCAGTGCAGATCACGGCGACAGCCCACGGGCGATCCACGGGCGACGTGGTACAGATCACGGGCGTTGTTGGCATGCCGCAAATAAATGACCGACTGTTTACTGTAACGGTGACCGGTGCAAATACCCTGACCCTGGACGGCGTAGATGGCAGTGCGTTCAGCCCATACACATCAGGCGGTACGCTGGCAAACGGGAAGTTCTACACACTCAAACCCAGCGTTGACATCGCCGCCGTGACAACTGGCAGTACGCTGGCCACTGACCACTGGGGCGCACCCGGTGTGGCGGCACAGTTTGATGAAGTTCAGATGCAGTTTGCAACCACTTATCCAAACAATGGGTTTGGCATGCGGTATGGAAGCGGCGCAAACGCTGTTTTCAGCCTCACGTCGGCGGCCAGTCGCGCACGGGCAATGGCAGGCATGCCGGAGTCCGGAGGGGTTTCTGTGTCCGGAGCCAATTTGATGGGCACTGATTATTTCTATCAATTTGTGATCAATCAGCTCTGTGTGATTTCGCGCGGCTATTGGGGCAATGGCAGCTATGCCGGTTCCCGCCTCCGCAGTCTGAACATCGCCCGATCCAGCGCGAGCCACGGCGTTGGCTTCGCCGCCAGTTGTTATTTGTAAGCCCTGACTTACTTGGAAAAAACCCATGCCAGCCTTTATCTACAGCTACCAAAAAGTTTACACTCCTTACACCGTAATTCAGGCTGTGCTGCCTGACTCCACCTGGGTAAACGATGAGCTGCACTGCACTGAGCTTTGCACCCTGGGCGGCATCACGTATTTGTCGGCGCCCGATGGCGTGACGTTGCCAGAGCAGCCGACCGAGATTGAGCTGAAACCCGTCACGCTGTCGCCTGAGTTGCGTGAGCAGATCAAGGCTGCCAGCCCACATGCCCAGCTGATTTCAGAGCGAATGATTCAAAAAATCCGGGCTCAGTACAGCGTGGATGACGAGATGTTTTTTTCCCGCATCGGTGTGGGTGCTGCCGCGGGCATGTACACGCCCACCGCAGGCGAGATGGCAGATATGCAAGCGTTTGGCCAGTTCGTAGAGAGCGTGCGGCAATGGGGCCGAACCGAGCGGGCCAATTTGGGCCTGGCTTGATGAGAGTCATCACAACATGAAAACCCGCATTGCGTTCTACAGGGGGCGCAAGAGCCAGAACCAAGCGGCCCGCATTGGCGACCGGCTGATCTGCTGGGTAACTGGCAAGCCGTTCTCGCACTGCGAGCTGGTTGTGTCATTGGTGACGCTTGGCAGCGAGGTCTATTCGACTATGCTGTCCTCATCCTTGCGTGATGGTGGTGTGCGAGGCGTTTCGCGTAAGCTTGTTCCAGGCCGCTGGCTTGTGGTGGAGTTCGACGGCGACAGCAAGCCAGCCATCGAGTACATCCGTGGCCGCATTGGCACGCCTTACGGATGGCTTGATCTTCTGTCATTCCTGTTGCCATTCAGGGTGAGCTGGAGCGGTTCCGACTTCTGTTCCGAGGTCGTATCGGCTGCGCTCGGGCTGGACAAGCCGTGGCACACATCACCCGGCGACTTGTGGGACTGGGCAGTGCAGCAACCCGGCGCACGGGTTGTGCCGGACAACGAGCTGATGATTCCCTGGAGTGCTGCCAATGGCTGAACCAACCTCAACAGCTGGCGGCGTTGGCCTGGCCGCTCTGGCTATCGCACTACTTGGCCCGATGGCCGGGCCGTATGCGCTGATCGTTTTTGCCGGGCTGGCTGGGGCCATGCTTCCGCTGTCCGGCAGCGTCACGCCCACCAGACTGTCTGGCGCGTGGCTGCTGCTGCGCTGCACGCTGACTGCTGTTGTTTTCACCGGCCTGCTGGCCACGCTGATTGAGCAGCGGTGGGGCGTGTCGCGCATGGAGCTGCTGGCACCTGTCGCATTCGTAGTCGGTGCAATAGGTGACGGATGGCGCACTGTGTTCGCTGCGCTCGGAGCTGCTTTGGGTGCCGCAATCCAGCGCCGCGCAGACGATGGAGGATCACCAAAATGACCTCATCCGTGCTGCTTTTTCTGCATGAGGCTCTGTGCCTGGTGCTTTGGTACACGATATTTTGCCGCAGCGTCAAAACTGACAAGCGCGTGCGGGCCGATGTTCGGGCGGCATTCGTGCTGCTGGGGTATGTAGCCCTGGCTGGTGTCGTCGCACCTCTGGCGTGGGCATGGGAGCCAGATGCGTGGGGGCTGGCACTGCTGTTTGCCATTGTCGTGCTTCAGCTTGTGACGGCTGCGCACTGGGCGCACGGCGTGCCAGACCGATTTATTCACCCTGCCCATGTGCCACGCAGGCGCAGGGCCACAGACAGGGATTTGCCGACATGTCAAAAATGATCAAAGCGGCGCGGCCTTTCATTGGCCAGCGCGAGGTGCCCGGCCCAGGTGTCAACGCCTGGATCAAAGACCTGTGGATGCGCCTGCCTGGTGGCCGCTGGTTCTGGGGTGAGTACGGCCAAGATGACGGCAAGCTGCCGTGGTGCGGTGCGTTCCTGGCGAGGGTGTGCCAAGACGCTGGCCTGCCTTTCCCCAAGCGATACAGCTCCGCGCTGGCGTGGGCGGAGTGGGGCGTGCCACTGGTTGTGCCAGCCCAAGGATGCGTGGCTGTGCTGACACGGGATGGCGGTGGGCATGTGGCCATCGTGACCGGAATCAGCCCTGATGGCCGGTCTGTTCGGCTGCTGGGTGGAAATCAGGGCGACGCTGTGTCAGAAGCGTGGTTCGCCACCAATCGCGTGAAGCACTGGCGGGCACCGGAAGGCGAGGTGCTGGCCAAGGTGGCCGTGGCCGAGGCTGGAAAGTTCAGCTCATCGGAGGCATGACATGAACGAATGCTGGCAAAGCCGCCAGCATGTAAAAGTGCTGGCGGCTTTGCTTTTTGCGTGATATACTGTTTCCAGCCGGTTGAAAAATTGCGTGAACAAGACGCTACATTTTTGAGCCGGTAACGGCTGAAGCCCACAACACCATTGCTTGTTCCTCTGGTGTCTGTGGGCTTCTCTTTTGGTGCTTACACATGAACATG
>JACCEB012103634.1_pt1 | contig 13263 bp, 21 predicted proteins | sample 7454761 | NCBI WGS metagenome assembly JACCEB01 (sample SAMN15323454, study PRJNA562643) | freshwater metagenome | isolation source: river surface water | place: USA:Blue River Watershed | collected 2017-08-18 | reverse complement strand
AGCATACTATGAGTATATGGTTATTACTTCTTGCTGTTGCTGTTGTTGTCGGGGCTTGGTGGATCCTAAAGAAGGACCCAACATCTGTAGACGCCGCAGTAAACGAAGTTAAAGAAGAAGTCAAAGACGCACTTGATGTCAACAACGACGGTAAAGTAAATGTTGAAGATGCTAAGGTTGCAGTTGAAGTGGTAAAAACAAAAGCCAAAGCAACTGCTACAAAAGCAAAAGCAACTGCTACAAAAGCAAAAGCAACTGCAATGAAGGCTACAACTAAAGCCGTCGGCAGTGCTAAGGCAAAAAGCACAAGCACTAAAGTAAAGTAAGCTATGTTTTTTGCGTTTGACGTTGATGGTACATTAACGCCAAGCAGGCAAACAATTTCTCCGGACTTTGGTACTTGGTTCCTAGATTGGATCAAACGTACTCAAAGTCGCGGAGATTTTGTTTTGCTAGTTACAGGCAGTGATTTACCCAAAACTGTAGAACAGCTAGGCTTAGACATAGTTGATGCTGTAGACTATTGTTGTAACTGTTTAGGCAATACTGTATATCAACACGGTACGCCTATTCATCACTACGATTTTTCAATTACCAAAGATTTAGAGAATTTCTTAAATCAAGAATTAGCTAATAGTGTTTATGCTGAACGCTACGGAAATCATTTAGAAAATCGTGACGCTATGTATAATTTCAGCGTAGTTGGAAGAAATGCAGTAGGCGACCAAAGAAAAAGATATTTTGAATGGGATAAACTCAGCGGCGAAAGAATCGCTATAGCTAGAAAAATTAATTCAACTTTTCCCAAAGTTTATGCTCAAGTAGGTGGCGAAACAGGCATAGATATTATACCACGTGGACTGGATAAAAGACAGGTGCTAAAATACATGACTGGTAATCTCATACACTTCTACGGAGATCGTATGGATGAAGCTGGAAATGATAGACCGCTAGCAGATGCTATTAAAGCAGAAAATGCACTAAACAGGTGCTTTGATGTAACCACTTGGAAAGAAACATGGGAATTGTTGGTTGACTTTGAAGCTCATAGTGGTAAATAGTGTATATTATTAATAGGAGTTAACCAATGTCAGACGCGGTTAATAGAAGTTATCCATCAACTGAAGATGCACAATTAGACCTTGCTTCATCTGTTGCAGGAGTAGATAAAAGTCAATTAGTTAGAGGCGTACATTTGGGATTCGCACAACCAAAAGGTGTAGCACTGCCTGGTGATCCAACCTTTGCTGATCTGCTACCAATCCACCGAGTAGAAAATCCCACAGATGGTTGGAATGATGGCGCAAATTATGTTGTTTATTTCCAAAAGGAAATCGAAGGCATATTGCATTTTTACAAAGCTACCAACGCAGATCCATCAACCCTTGCAGAACTAACTTCTGGTCCAGAATATCACATCGCAATGGAACATCAACAATAAAATTGTTGACTTTTTATCAGTTTGTGCTATACTCTTGATATGGCTTTAGAAAAATTAGATTCTTATATTAAACTGGTAAAAGACCTCGACGATACAGGGTTACTATATCAATATCTGTTAGATCTAAGTAAAGAGATTGAAACAGATATTGGTATTAGAAGTTCTGCTAATTATGTCAACGGTTGTCAAAGCCAGGTTTGGATTACAGGTAAATGTATCAACGGCAGTTGGACTTTTAAGTTTAACAGCGATGCATTAATGGTTAAAGGTTTAGGTAAAATTATACTAGACACATATAACAACCTAAGTTCTGAAGAAATCCAAACTATAACATTTCACAATTTCAAACCATTGGCCGCCACACTAAGCACACAGCGTCAGCGTGGTTTACAGGCCATCATCAATAAAATTCATCAGATCACACATACAACAGGAGAAGCACAGTGAACTTTGTACCATATGTAATTGAAAAGACCTCAGCAGGTGAGCGTAGCTACGACATCTACAGTAGACTACTTAAAGAACGCATTGTGTTCCTCAACGGCGAAGTCAACGACGCAGTTAGCAACAGCATCTGTGCACAGCTATTATTTCTTGAAGCCGAAGACGCAGATGCAGATATTAGTTTTTATATCAACAGCCCAGGTGGTGTAGTGACCGCAGGCATGGCCATGTACGATACCATGCAGTACATTAAACCCGACGTAAGCACTATTGTTATGGGTCAGGCCTGTAGCATGGGTTCACTGCTAGCACAAGCTGGCACAGCAGGCAAGCGCAAGATGTTGCCCAGTGCACGTCATATGATTCACCAACCTTCGGGAGGTGCAGGCGGCCAAGCTACCGATATGCAGATTCAAGTAGAAGAAATTCTAAAAATGAAAAAGTATCTTACTGAAATTTATGTCAAGCACAACAGCAAAGGCAAGACATATGCACAGCTAGAACATGACCTAGAGCGCGATAAGTATATGAGTGCCGAAGAAGCGTTAGCCTATGGATTAGTCGACGAAATTATTACGACACGATAATTAAAAGGGTTAAATAATAACATGGATACAACATTAATTGATACCGAGGAAGTTATATCATTTACACCGTCTGCTCAACAGCATTTTGCTGATGTAGTGCGCAGTGAAAATGCATTGGGTGTACGCCTAATACTTGCAGGCGGCGGATGTGCTGGTTTCAGCTATAAGTGGGAATTGGTACGAAACCCTAGCGAAATTGACATGAAGGAATATTCACGTTCATACGACGGTTGGGTGTTCTGGCTTGATCGTACATCAGAGCTGTACTTGGCTGGTAGTGTTGTAGACAAGAAACAAAGTCTTGCCGGTCACAGCATCGAAGTTATGTCGCCTATGGCGTCTAGCAGTTGCGGGTGCGGAGAAAGCATAAGTTTTAATTTCTAAGATGGTTGATTATAGTTTTATCGAATACAGTTTTAATCCTGAAACTACTGACAAAGAATACATTTATTCAAGTTTAAATAAGTTGGGTTTTATTCATAGAACTCAACACAAAAGCAAAGATGTTGGATTCTGGGTACAAAATAATTGTATCATATTGTTAAGAGAATCCAACAAAGTATTGTCTCCGGGCATATCTGGTTTGGGTTTTATTGCCGAAGGCAACGACCTTGTACCTGATATTGCACTGGATGCTGACTCAGACATGCTATGCAGAGTAGCACCCGACGGTACTAGATTTTTGTTTGTTCACAGTGATCAAATGATTACTATGCTGACCAGCAACTTCGAAACAGTAGATGTAAAAGAATACAGCAATCCAGGATTAAAATACATCAGTGGAATAAACTTAAATTTAGATCCTACCAACGAAGAATTTTACAAATCTCTAGGTTTTACTAACAGCAAGTCTTCGGGCGAGTTCAGAACTTTAGTAAGCGAAAACAAAAGATTTGGCTTGTTAGTGCATGAAAACTTTAAATTAGGTATTCAAGGTTTATACATAGACACTGATGATATGTTTCATACAGTTGCGTGTTTTACCATTACCGAAGTCGAGTCGCCAACATACGAGTTTGATATTCCGCCCGGCTTTGGCAATTTGACACATAAGATTGCAGGCTATAAATGTTTGGCTACAGGTAACAGTCAGAGTTTTAGTATTGAAAAGTTTTTACCAAATATTTTACCAGGTTTAGATATAATTGTTCGTATGCGCAAGCAATATATGAACATCAGCGAAAAACTATTATCAGTATACTATGGTACACAACGTTAGAAGCAATGTACTACAGCGTATATTCCCAGACGAATATATGCTACAAGCCTTTGGTAAATTGAATCCTAGTCGCAGTGAACGCACAGTATATTTTTTTGAGAAGTGGTGCGATTGGCACAATAATAAAATAAAAATATCACATCTTAGTTCTCAAAAACTATACGAAATACAAAATATATTAGATCGCTTGGGCGTAAAAGAGTTTTGGGACTATCAAATGCGCAACGGCGAAATACGTTTTGTAGACTCAGAAACTTTGGGATTTTTTAAAATTTCAGCATCGCACTTGATTAAATAAGTAAATACAGTTATGGATTTTTACGCACACGTATACACACTCAGCGAAGATAAGTTGATAGCAGAAATAGAAAAGTTAAACAAGCAATTGTTTAAGCTGAATCCTTCTAGCCCTATGTATAATCAACTGTTGAACATGATCGACACAGCAAGAAATGCACATGCTGAAATGATCTATGCCAGCAGATTTAAAAACCAAGAAGATAAAATTATCGAGATTGGTACTATAGAGGAACACATTGTTACTCCTGATTATAGCAAACAAGAATTGTTATTAGCTATTGTAGAACAGTACACAAACAAGGAGAAAGAATGAAAAAGTTTACACTGGAAAAAACCGTTCCTCTTAAAATTATGTTATTTGATTCCGGTGTGTCGCGTCTTGAAATAAAAGACTATGTGTTTACTTTTTCATTGATGACCGAAACTGAAGGTTACGACAATCCGCTGGAAGCACAGATAGATCAAAATATCAGCTTCAGCAAAATTATGTTTTTCCTAGAAGCCATCATGGATGAAAGCATCATGTACAGTGTTGATGATGCAGACATAGTCACTAAAAACATCTATGGCAATCTCAGCAATAATCTAATATTAACACCAGACGTCAATGAAGGTATATTTCTTGCATTGTTGCACATGAAACTCAATACAATCTGTCAGCCATTTTCCACTGTGGAGAAAGTTAGATTGATGGATAAAAATGACAACATCAACTACGAACTAACCTGCGACGATGCTGACCTAGAAGATTTGCCTAGCATACAAGAGTGGAACAACGAACTTAGTTTATGGCCGGAGCCATGGTGGTTACGTGATGATCCCTTATCCTGGGACATCGACTTTGAATCAAAAGAAGAGTTAGAAAAGTTCAAAGAGTTATTGGGAACACCTGATTACTTTAAGGATTTTGAAAACATAAGCGAACAAGTCAAAACATTGTTTATCAAACAGTTGGAAGAAAGAGGCCTAATAGAAAAAGCTGAAAAAGGCACTCTTATCGAAATTGACTTTGCCAGCGAGCAAGAACCAAAACCACAAAAGTGGACACCCAAGATTGTTTAACTTCGAGTTGACACATCTTACTAATCATGTTATATTTGTTAAATGCAATCTATAAAGGCCACAGAAGAAACAGGTATCGAGTTACTGTATAGGGGACAAACTCTAGACAGCGTACCGTTTCACGACATTGAGCATTATAATAAATTCTGCGATGATTTAGAACTAGATCCAATTTCCAATGTTGAGAATTGGAACAAAGATTTTTGTATACCCGAACGTTATAAAACACTCGAAGTAGATGAGTATATTCGAGGTATACCACATGCCGACGGACCAGCTGGACAGGCTAGAGTAGAATTAGAATTAGAACTATTTCGCACCAGGAACCTTTTCCCTATACTGCAAACATTGATATATATTGTAGATACTATGCATAAAAACAATATTGTTTGGGGTGTGGGCCGCGGCAGTAGTGTTGCTAGTTATTGTTTGTATTTGATTGGTATTCATAGAATCAACAGCCTCAAATACAACTTAGATATTCATGAATTTTTAAAATAGGTGAGCTTGATCATATGACAACATACAGAAGTAATAAAGGTGTACCAATCGATTTTGATTCTTTGGTATCCTCATCTAGCAAACACTCTACCGCATTAGGCAATATGCGTGTTAATGCACAAGGTGACGTGTTGGGTCCAAATGGCACAGTGGTACAAAAGAACGAAGATCGTGTAAGAGCTTATTATAAAAACAATCCACGTAGTAGTACAGCATCAGCTAGTCTCAAGGGAGAGGCGCCCACACAAAAGTTGCAACCAGATAGTCCGGCGCCAGCAGAAGTTAAAACTGCTAAAACTGCGAAGGAAAATGCACGTACTGCGCCACCAGTGGTTGAGCCAGAAGAGTTTGACGCTCCTGCAGAGCCAATCAGTTACAGAGAAGTAACATTGCCCAACGGCGATATTGAAATGGTTCCTGTGTACAAGCAAGATGAGTAAAACAACAACTAGAATAGCAAATGCAAATGGCGGAATAGTTGCCGGCCGCCATCACGGGTTAAAAACAACGCTGAGTGTAGCTAATGGCGGAACGCTGAGTACTGCGGTCAATGGCGTTTCAGGTCAAGTGCTAACCAGTAACGGTTTGAATAGCAGCTTTAGTTTTGCTCAGCCCTCAACAGAATTTAAAACTGGTCAGATTACTATTAGAAGTGGTGACGGTAAAGAATCAGCAGAGTTTGATGCTGCCTTCATCAACGACTTAAAGGTATTGTTGGAAGTAATTCAAGAAGTCCCAGACGAGCATCCACTGGGAGGTCTAAAACATGATATGCGGATGCATCGCGCTTTTAAACGACTTGGAGGTTAAATGAAACTGCGAGCAATTAGGGATAATATTCTTTGTACCGATGGAGACTTTGGAGACAAAGTTACAGCCAGTGGCTTGATCGTACAAAGCAGTATAGGTAAAAGTGAAGGCATTGTGCCACGCTGGTTTCGTGTGTTTGAAGTAGGCAGCGACATTGATTGGATCAAGCCAGGTCAATGGATTTATGTTGAATACGGTCGTTGGACTGAAGGTGTTGAAGTAGAAGACGAACGTTTTGACACACCAAATAATAAAAAGAAAATTTGGAAAATTGATCCAAAGGCATGTTTGCTAGTATCAGAAGAAGCGCCCAGTGATACCATTGTATTCAACTCAGATGCAGTAAGCGCAATCAGGAAAGAACTGGTTTAATGAAATTCCCTGATCTACACAAAGTTGATGTTACTGCACGTATGCAGGGTATAACTACAATTGGTATCACAGGTAACATTTTATTAGTTGCTGTGCTGTGGGGACAACTTTCTCCGTGGTGGTTAATACTAGCAATACTTTTAATTCTATCCGGTGCTGGAATTGAATCCAGAAATCAATAATGCCATACATAGAACAACTTGGTGTTGATAAGGTAAAAAATCAGATTTGGCTGTACGAACATGTATGTACAGATCCTAGAATAGATGGATTTGTTGGTTGGGGCTGTAAACAAAAACTCTATGAAATAAAATTTGCGCTAGATGAAGCACTAGCCAGGTGCCCAGAATATTCAGTGGAAGAAGAATGGCTTGCAGAACAACGCACAAACCGTGCATTTGAGAAATTAGGAAACAGGTAAATGATTTTAAGAATGGGTGTTATTGGCAGCGGCTTTGTGGGCGGTGCAGTAATCAATGGATTTAACGAACCCAACGTTGAGATGTGGGTAGTTGATCCTAAAAAGACAACTACAACACTACAGGAGTTAGCCGAAGTTGGCACACATTTAACTTTTATTTGTTTGCCTACACCCGAAGGTGCCGACGGATCCGTTGATGTTTCTATTGTCGACAGTGTACTTGCTGATCTAAACAAGTTTGCTTATGATGGCATCGTTGTTATTAAGAGTACGATTACACCTGATCATTTAACTCGATTCACAGAACAATATGCTCTACGTATTGTTTACAATCCAGAATTTTTAACCGAAGCAAATGCACACCAAGACTTTATTAATCCACCAATGCAGATCCTGGGTGGTGTTTGGGAAGAGTGTGAGATTGTTGAACGTGCTTATGTTGAATTCAGCAAAGTAAAAGTAGTACCTACGTTTAAAACTGATATTGTTAGTGCTAGTTTGCTCAAGTATACTATAAATAGTTGGCTAGCAACTAAAGTATCTTTTATGAACGAATTGTACCAATTGCATAAGGCCAGCGGTGCAAAGACTTCATGGGATCAGTTTACTGATATGTTACAGCGCGATAAGCGTGTGGGTGACAGTCATTTACGTGTACCTGGGCCAGATGGGAATTTTGGTTTTGGTGGGCATTGTTTCCCCAAAGATACAGCAGGTTTGCTAAGTTATGCAGATAAAAATAACGTTGATTTATCTGTACTAAGCAAAGCAGTAGAATTCAATGACCACATCAGGAAATAAGTATAAAACAGTTTTTATCAGTGATGTTCACTTAGGCACACACGGGTGCCAAGCAGAAGCATTAGTTAGGTTTCTCAAGGAACACACATGCGATTCTTTGTACCTTGTGGGCGATATTATTGACGGTTGGCGTTTAAAGAAACGCATCTATTGGCCGCAGAGCCACAGCGATGTTATACGTCGAGTATTAACTGTGGCACGTAACGGCAATAGAGTATATTATATTTTAGGCAACCACGATGAAGCCTTACGCAAATGGTTAAACTTTGACTTGCGTTTTGGGCGTGTACGAATTCTAAACAGGCAAGATCATATTGCGCTCAACGGCAAGCGTTATCTTGTTGTACACGGTGACATGTTTGATGGCTTGATGCAAAAAGATTGGAAGTGGCTCATGCATGTTGGTGACATGGCCTACAATTTATTAATATGGATGAATATTAAATTCAATACTGTGCGTGGTTGGCTAGGCATGGACTACTGGAGTCTAAGCAAATATCTAAAAACTAAAACCAAAGAGGCAGTGAGTTTTGTTGACGGTTTTGAGGAAAAGCTAGCTGCCTATGCTGACCAAAAAGGTTATGCGGGTGTTATATGTGGTCACATTCACAGTGCCGCAATTAAAAACATCAACGGCATAGAATATTTAAACACAGGCGACTGGGTTGAGAGTTGCACTGCTATAGTGGAGACACACGATGGGAACTTCAAACTTGTCGACTGGTCAAAAAATATTAATCGTAACTGATGCGTGGCGTCAAGTCAATGGTGTTGTAACTACACTGGAAAATTTAAATCGTACCTTAACTGATATGGGGTATGATGTTGACTTTTTAAACTACGACGACGCAGACTATAAATGCAACATGCCACTGTACCCCGAAGTCAAACTAGCTTGGGTCAAGCAATATGTTATAAAAAGAAAAGTTGATTGGGCAGATGCAGTACACATTGCTACACCTGAAGGTCCAATTGGCTTTAAGACCTTGCAGTATTGTTTAAAAAACAAGATACCATTCACCACAGGCTACCATACAAGTTGGCCCGAGTTCGTGAGATCTAGATTACCCATACACGAACGTATAACATATGCATATATGCGCTGGTTACACAAACACAGTAAAGCAGTTTTAGTACCTACAAAAACAGCGGCAGACAATTTGCAAAATAAAGGTTTCGTTAATTTAAAAGTATGGACACGTGGGGTTGATAGATCTATCTTTGATCACAATATTAGACAACCTGTTTATTGTGGTAAACCATTTTTGTTATGTGTTTCTAGAATCAGTCACGAAAAAGGTCTAGATGATTTTTGCAAATTAGAGTATCCGGGTGCTACTAAAATAGTAGTAGGGGATGGTCCTTACCGTGAAGCATTAGAAAAGAAATATCCAGATGTCATCTTTACCGGTGTTAAACGAGGCAACGAACTTGCACAATATTATGCCAACGCCGATGTCTTTGTCTTTCCCAGTAAAGCAGATACATTTGGTGTTGTGATGATTGAAAGCATGGCTTGCGGTACACCTGTCGCGGCTTATCCGGTTGTCGGACCGATTGATGTTATCGAAGAAGGAATAACAGGAAGCATGCACGATGATTTATCTATTGCTATAAAAAAATGTGAGACTCTAGATAGATCAAAAATTTATTACAATAGTTTGAAATGGACATGGTTAGAGTGTGCCAAACAATTTGTTCAAAGCCTATCTTTCAAATCTTCCAATAATTAAAATTCACTTGACATTGTTAGCGCAATAGTCTATACTACACAGATAACTAAGGAAATTGTACAATGAAAGAGTTGTGGACAGAAAAGTATCGCCCCAAGGGCATTAACGAATATGTGTTTCGTGATGCCAAACAAAAACAACAGGTAGCTGGTTGGCTCACAGACGGCGCATTGCCGCATCTACTGTTCAGTGGTGCACCAGGCACTGGCAAGACTACACTAGCAAAAGTACTGTTAAATGAACTAGGTGTAGACAGCATGGATGTGTTAGAGATCAACGCATCTAACGAGAACAACGTTGATACTATTCGTAATAAGATCACAAACTTTTCCAGCACTATGCCCTTCGGTGACATGAAGTATGTACTGCTAGACGAAGCTGATTATATTACACCAAACGGTCAGGCAGCACTACGTGGTGTTATGGAGATGTATGCCAGCAGTTGCAGATTCATTCTAACCTGTAACTATCCACAGCGTATTATTCCAGCATTGCATAGTCGTTGTCAAGGGTTCCATATTGAGAAACTAGATGTCACTGAGTTTACAGCACGTATTGCAGAAATCTGCGTAACCGAAGGTGTAGAGATTGATCTCGATACGCTAGACACGTATGTACAAGCGACCTATCCTGATTTGCGCAAGTGTATTAACTTGGTACAGCAGAACGTGGTTAATGGATCTTTGCAAAGACCACAAGACGGTGACAAGAGCTCCAGTGACTGGATGTTAGGTGCCATTGACATGTTCAAAGCAGGCGAGTTTAAACCAGCACGTGAACTTATTGTGAGCCAAGCAAGACCCGAAGAATATGATGATGTATTCCGTTTCATGTATCGCAACTTGGATCTATGGGGCAAAACACAATTGCAACAAGACCAAGCCATTGTTATTATTCGTGACGGTATGGCCAAGAGCAGTCTGTGCGCAGATCCAGAAATTAACCTTAGCGCAACACTGATTGAACTTCAAATCAACAGCAATTAATGCATACACACAATGGCGCTATTATTCTAGAATGTACTAATACGTTTGATGCAGTGCGTCAACGTAGTGGTATAATTAGGCCATTGGCACCGTTTGCACTTAACGAATTATTTGTAAAACGAAATATACCATCGACAGTGATCAACTATGTCAATGCATGGGACGCTGTTGAACTAGTTGAAGTTTTAAAAATCTGGACTGCAAAACATAATGTAACGCAACCATTGGTGTTGTGCAGTACACTATTCAGCGAAAACTTGCTTAGTGAGAAATCACACGTTGCAAACATAGTATTAGAATTAAAAAAAGTATTCCCTGATTTAAAACTAATATTAGGTGGACCCATTAACCTAATTGATTATAGTTTTGATTCATTGCTTCCTGATGCTGTATTTCAGGGTCGCAGTCTACATCTTTTTGATCGTTGGTTAGATAATCCCAATGATCCTGAACCTGGTACAGTTAAACGTGTAAATAACATACCAGTATATCACCGTGAATCAAACACAGTAGTTGAAAATCCTATTGTTCCCAAATTATATCCTGATTACTGTTTGACCAAAAATGACATTGTACAGTTTGAAGTTAGACTAGGATGTAAGTTTAACTGTACCTTTTGCACGTTTGAATTTAGAAACGCAAAACGTGTAAACGACACTGACAGTGAATGCTTAACTGAATTCTTTGCAGACGCATTTGATAATTACGGTATCACACGTTTTAGTTGTGTCGACGACACATTTAACGAAGACGATGCTAAGATACAAACACTAAGATCAGCTGTAAGTAAACTAAATTTTAAGCCCACTATAGTTGGATACAATAGATTTGATATCATGATGGCCAAACCACATCAGGCCAAGTTATTGGATGACTGTGGGTTTGTTGGTCATTATTTTGGTATTGAAACACTGCACCGAGAAGCAAGTAAGTTTATTCGAAAAGGAATAAATCGTGACCAAGCACTTGAGTTCTTACGTTTTCTAAAAGTTACATTTCCACATTGGCACATATGCAGTGGGTATATTATTGGCCTGCCCAAAGAACCCTATGAACATATCACTGAAACTCATCGGATGATCAGAAATGAGCGTTTAATTGATGCAATCATACCTGCCGACTTAGGATTATATCGTATTCCTGGCAATGAACACAATTACAGTGATTTTAGTAATCACCCCGAACGTTATGGCATTACTGTTCTAGGTGGGAATCCAAAAGACTTAAATTGGCAACATCAGGACATGGATAAAAACACAGCTAAAATTTTAGCCAAGTCTATGGCGGCTAAAAATATAAAAGGCGGTGTTACTACTATCGATCCTTGGGAAGCCGTATGTAGAGATGCGCTAGGGTCCGAAGATATGTTTGGTGCTAAAACATACAAAGATAGAATGGCAGCTGACTCGGGTCAGCTTTACAGCAATGAGTGGTATGCACTGAGCAACAATTTCGTTGCCCAGTACATACAGCGTAAGATAATCTACGTTAAGAATTTATAATTATTCTTCTCCGTAAATGCGTAGTACTTCTTCAACTACCGGGTGGCGTTCAATGTCCTTGTGATCAAAGGTTACCATCTTAATACGAGTTGATCCTTTGTTTACTAACCTTTCTATAAAAAGTTTTAAGCCATTACTTTCGTAACCGCGGTCGTGTTGGTTAAGGTCACCTGTTACAACCAACTTGCTGTTTTCACCGATACGAGTTAATAGCATTTTCATTTGACTATCTGTGGCATTTTGCATTTCGTCTGCAATAATAAAACTGTTCTTAAAAGTTCTACCACGCATGTATGCCAGTGGAGCAATTTCCAGTTTGTTGTCTTTGAGCATATATTCAATTTGATCTGGACTGAAATATTCTTCAAAGATATCAAAAATTGGACGAGTCCACGGTGCCATCTTTTCTTGTAATGTACCTGGTAAGAAACCATGTTGTTCATCAACGCTCACTGCTGGTCGTGTAACAATAAATTTATCGACGTATCCTTTCTTAAGTCCACGGATACCAGCTAATGTAGAAATTAATGTTTTACCTGTACCTGCAGGGCCAATAGCAAAAACTATATCTATGTTGCGGTCCTCTAGGTAACCTAGCAAGTCATCTTGGTGAAAACTTCTAGGGGTTATATCTACTTCTTTTCTGCGGTTACGTTCTACTGTATTGCCGCCTTGAATTACTCTCAAATAGTGTTCTCCTTCTTGGTGAGCATGATTGCGTGTGCGTTTTGTGTCACTGCGTCTACGTCTTGACATATGTTGGTTCTCCCCATTTTAATGCCATAAAAAAACGTGCAATCAGCTAGCGCCAAATTGCACGTTGTATTTGATAATCTGTGTGAGAGACTTGTTTTTCTTCTCATGCTAATTTTATTTAGTCTAAACCAAACAGATCATTAAAACATGCTGTAAAAATGGTGTTGTAAATTAACAACACACATATGGTTGACAAATAGTAGTTTCCCTGTTATTATTAATACATGTTAGAGCATTGTGCTCAAAGCTAACTTTATTGTAAAGGAGATATATAATGAGTAAGCGTCTTGTAAGAAAATTTTCAGAAGTTGCCGCAGAAGTTCGTGGT
>JACCEB012028236.1_pt1 | contig 13276 bp, 12 predicted proteins | sample 7454761 | NCBI WGS metagenome assembly JACCEB01 (sample SAMN15323454, study PRJNA562643) | freshwater metagenome | isolation source: river surface water | place: USA:Blue River Watershed | collected 2017-08-18 | reverse complement strand
GGGCCGAGTCGCTATGAATCAGCCAACCGGTATCGTCCTTTTTGCGGCGAACGCTGTCGCAACATCGACCTCGGCGCTTGGGCCAACGAAGAACACCGTTTGCCTGATCAAACACCGCAAGACGACAGCGACTTTGAAAATACACCCTTGCAATAGGGTATTGCTTGCTGTGTTCAGGCGCTGTGCGTAGCCCCTTCAAATGCACGCTCTTGCGCCAACCATGTCAACACAGGCACCGTCCCAGGCAACACGGGTTTGACAGTCACAGGCAACTGTTGCCAAGCGAATGCTTGAGATTCGCGCATCTCCAAGGTTCCGGCCCACTGCGTGACCTTGCAAAAATTCAACTGAACCAAAGCATGCGGGTAATCAATGCACTCGGTTTTCCACAGTGTGCAGTCTTGAAGGGTGATGCCAATTTCTTCTTCGAGTTCGCGACGCAACGCTTGCGTCACCGTCTCACCCGATTCAAGCTTGCCGCCCGGGAACTCCCAATAACCGGTATAGACCTTGCCTTCAGGGCGACTGGTGAGCAAAAATGCACCATCCCCGCGTAGCAAAACACCCACGGCCACATGCACCAAGCTGCGATCTGGGGATCGTGGTTGGTCTGCATCGACCACGCGCACGGGCACTTGACTCATGAATTAAGCCGCGTGCTTGCCTGCATAGTCGCGTGCGAACTGATACGCCACGCGTCCGCTACGCGAACCTCGCTCCAAAGCCCAAACCAAGGCTTCGGATTTCGCGGCCTCAATCGCTGCGGGTTGGATTCCAAACGATGCCAGCCATTGCGCTGTAATGGTCAGGTATTCGTCTTGGCTGAATGGGTAAAAGCTGACCCACAACCCAAAGCGCTCAGACAAAGAGATTTTTTCTTCCACGACCTCACCTGGATGCACTTCCCCATCGTCTGTGTGGGTGTACGTGAGGTTTTCCTTCATGTACTCTGGAAGCAGATGGCGTCTGTTGCTGGTGGCGTAAATCAACACGTTGGGGGTGGCCGCAGCGATCGAGCCGTCCAAAATAGATTTGAGGGCTTTGTAACCGGGCTCACCATCTTCAAAACTCAAGTCATCACAAAAGATCATGAATTTTTCTGGGCGCTCTGACACCAACTCGATGATGTCGGGCAAATCCACCAAGTCGTCTTTGTCCACTTCAATCAAACGCAAACCTTGCGAGCCATAGGCGTTCAAACAGGCTTTGATGAGGGACGACTTGCCTGTACCTCGAGCGCCGGTCAGCAACACATTGTTGGCCGGCAAGCCCTTGACGAACTGCTCGGTGTTACGTTGGATCTTTTCTTTTTGACCGTCGATCTCTTGCAAATCAGCCAACCCTAATTTGGCGACATGTCGCACAGGCTCTAAGCCACCGCGTCCTGCGCTGCGCTTACGGTAACGAAAAGCCCAGCTCGCGTCCCACACTGGGGCCACCATGGGCTGTGGCAGCACCTGCTCAATGCGCGCCATCAAAGCTTCGGCGCGTTGCACCAAGCGTTCAAGGGGGTGAAGTGCGTCTGTCATCAGCTGCGGTAGTCTGCGTTGATGCTGACGTAGTCGTGACTCAAATCGCACGTCCACACGGTGTCGCTGGCAGTGCCACGGCCTAAAACGACACGTACCGTGATTTCTGATTGTTTCATCACACGCTGGCCCTCTTCTTCGCGGTACTCAGGATGACGACCGCCATGAATGGCCACATGCACATCATCCAAATACAAATCAATTTGGGTTTGGTCGAGGTCGGCAATACCGGCATACCCCACCGCTGCCAAGATGCGTCCTAAATTGGGGTCGCTGGCAAAGAAGGCGGTTTTCACCAAGGGTGAATGCGCAATGGCATAAGCCACTTGTCGACACTCTGCATGCGTTTTACCACCGTCCACACGAATGGTGATGAACTTGGTGGCGCCTTCACCATCACGGACGATAGCTTGGGCCAGCTGACGAGCCACTTGCAGCATCGCCTGCAACAAGATTTCGCCTTCTGGGCTTTGCAAGCTCGTGATGGGGGCGTGATTGGCTTTGTTCGTGGCAATGACCACAAACGAATCGTTGGTCGATGTATCGCCATCCACCGTGATGCGGTTGAACGAACCTTCGGCCAAAGCCAACGACAAGGTCTTCATCAATTCAGGTGCCACGCAAGCATCGGTCGCCACATAGCCAAGCATGGTGGCCATGTTGGGACGAATCATACCCGCCCCTTTGCTGATTCCCGTCACGCTCACAATGGCATTGCCAATGTGGACTTGCGTGCTGGCTGCCTTCGGCACGGTGTCGGTGGTCATGATGCCTTCCGCCGCGTCCACCCATTGCTGAGCACTTCCGGTATCACCCGCCGCCGTAATGGCGGCAGGTAACCCCGCCATGATGCGGTCATGGGGCAAGGGCTCCATGATGACGCCCGTGGAAAACCGCAAGACTTGATGGGGTGAAATTTGCAAAGCATCTGCCAAAGCCATGCACGTTTCACGCGCGCGTTTCAAACCTTATTCACCTGTTCCCGCATTGGCATTGCCCGTGTTGATCACCATGGCGCGAATACCTTGACCGCGTTCCAAATGCGCACGACAAACTTGAACAGGCGCAGCACAAAAGCGGTTTTGCGTGAACACGCCACTGACAGAGGCGCCTTCTTCAATTAACACGACGGTCAAGTCTTTGCGATCAGCTTTCCGAATGCCAGCTTGTGTGACGCCAATGCGCACGCCTGCGATGGCGTGCAAGTCGGTAGGGTGAGGAGGATTGAGATGAACAGGCATAAAACTTAGGACAATTTGCCGTGACAGAACTTGAATTTTTTGCCGCTGCCACATGGGCAAGGTTCGTTACGGCCCACGGATGGCATGGCTGCTACAAATGTGGCCTCGTCAGCGGTGGTCACGGCCTGACCTGACTCATCAGGTGCGGTGTAGGTCACGTTGTGCAGATGCTCGGCACGCTCTTCCAAGTCCGAAGCCGCTTGCTCAATTTGTTCGTTAGATTCGATCTTGACCGTCATCAGCACGCGTGTGACTTCGTTCTTTACCAAGTCGAGCAACTGACCAAACAATTCAAATGCCTCGCGTTTGTATTCTTGCTTAGGTTGCTTTTGTGCATAACCGCGCAAATGGATACCTTGACGCAAATAATCCAACGCAGCCAAATGCTCACGCCAATGGCTGTCAATGTTCTGCAACAAGACAATGCGCATGAAGGGCGTGAATTGTTCTAAGCCCACACGGTCTAACTTCGCTTGGAAAGCTGCGTGCGCGGCATCCACCACTTGCATCAAGATCTCTTCATCGGTAATCGCTGATGCTTGTTCCACCGTGGCTTGTAATGGCAAGTCAATCAACCACTCTTGCAGCAACGCGCGTTGCAGACCCGCAATATCCCATTGTTCTTCTACCGATTCCTCGGGGACGTACTGGCGAACCAGGTCGGTAAAACTTCCTTGACGCAAACTGGCAATCTGGGCCGTGAGGTCGGTGGCATCCAAAATGTCGTTGCGTTGCTGATAAATCACACGGCGCTGGTCGTTCGACACATCGTCGTATTCCAGCAATTGCTTGCGAATGTCGAAGTTACGCGCTTCTACCTTGCGCTGCGCACTTTCAATGCTGCGGGTCACGATGCCCGCCTCGATGGCTTCGCCTTCGGGCATCTTCAGGCGGTCCATGATGGCTTTGACGCGATCGCCGGCAAAAATTCGCATCAGCGAATCATCCAAGCTCAAGTAAAAGCGAGACGAACCTGGGTCGCCTTGTCGACCTGAACGGCCACGCAACTGATTGTCAATGCGACGTGATTCGTGGCGCTCGGTCGCAATGATGCGCAAGCCTCCGAGTGACTTCACATACTCGTGGTCTTTGGTCCATTGCACGCGCAATGCATCAATTTGTTTTTGCTTCTCTTGTGCATCCAGGGTCTCATGGGCCTCGACCTCAGCGATGGCTTTCTCGACGTTGCCGCCCAACACAATGTCCGTGCCACGACCCGCCATGTTGGTGGCAATGGTGATCATCTTGGCGCGCCCGGCTTGCGCAATGATGGTGGCTTCGCTGGCATGCTGCTTGGCGTTGAGCACTTGGTGCGGCAACTTCGCCTGCGTCAACATGTCTGCAATCAACTCTGAATTTTCAATCGAGGTCGTGCCGACCAAGACGGGCTGACCTCGTTCGTAACATTCGCGAATATCGTCAATCGCAGCTTTGTATTTTTCTGCCGTGGTTTTGTAAACACGATCCAACTGATCATCCCGCTTGCTGACACGATTAGGAGGAATGACCACAGTTTCCAAGCCGTAAATTTCTTGAAACTCGTAGGCTTCCGTATCGGCCGTGCCCGTCATACCGCCGAGCTTGCTGTAAAGACGGAAATAGTTTTGAAAGGTGATCGAAGCCAGCGTTTGGTTTTCAGCTTGGATCTCCACCCCCTCTTTGGCTTCCACCGCTTGGTGCAACCCATCGCTCCAGCGACGGCCCGACATCAATCGACCGGTAAATTCATCAACGATGGTGATCTCACCGTTTTGCACCACATAGTGTTGATCGCGGTGGTACAAGTGATTGGCACGCAAAGCCGCATACAAGTGGTGCATCAAACTGATGTTGGCTGGGTCATACAGTGAGGCGCCTTCGGGCAGCAAGCCATTGGCAGTCAAGAGACGCTCAGCGTTCTCGTGCCCCTGCTCGGTCATGAAAACTTGGTGCGATTTTTCATCCACTGTGAAATCGCCGGGCTCGATGATGCCCTCGCCCGTGCGTGGATCTTCTTCCCCAATCTGGCGCTTAAGCAACGGCACAACACGGTTGATCGCCACATATTGCGCCGTGTGGTCTTCGGCCTGCCCACTGATGATCAATGGCGTGCGGGCCTCATCAATCAAGATGGAGTCCACCTCGTCCACGATCGCGTAATTGAGTTTGCGTTGCACACGATCTGCTGCCTCGTAAACCATGTTGTCACGCAAGTAATCAAAACCGTACTCGTTGTTGGTGCCGTAGGTAATGTCTGCGCGATAGGCTGCTTGCTTTTCTTCACGCGGCATCTGTGGCAAGTTGATACCCACCGACAAACCCAACCAGTTGTAAAGACGTGCCATCCATTGCGCATCACGCGAAGCCAAATAATCGTTGACGGTCACCACGTGAACACCTTGACCTGTCAATGCATTCAGATACACAGGGAGTGTGGCGGTCAGGGTTTTTCCTTCGCCCGTGCGCATTTCAGAAATTTTTCCCTGATGCAAGGCAATACCGCCGAGCATCTGCACATCAAAATGGCGCATCTTCATGACACGCTTAGATGCCTCGCGAACCACGGCATAGGCCTCGGGCAACAAAGCATCTAAGCTCTCACCTTGGGCCACTCGGGATTTGAACTCTTCTGTCTTGGCGCGTAAGGCCTCGTCGCTGAGCTTCTCCAATGACGGCTCATGCGAATTGATGAGTACAACGATTTTGCGGTATTGCTTTAACAGCCGCTCGTTGCGACTGCCAAATAAGTGTGTCAAGAAATGAAGAGCCATGCGCGCACTGCAATGACTTTGTTTTATTGCAAAAACAAGCCTCGCAAAATCCTTTGTAAAAGGCTGGATAGAAGCTGCGAATTTTAACCGTCACTCGCCGCATAATTCAGACATGGCCACCCGCTCCACACCGCACCCAGACACGCTTGCTGCTTACCGTGCTTTGGGCTACAACGCACCGCCCCAATCCAAAGTTTCCATGCGGGGAAAATCTCAAACCCTTGAGCAAGTGGTGGACTCTGCGCCTTCTTTGGCACATCTCTCGGCCATGGCGCGTGACACACGAAATAGGCTCCAAGCGATTGCGCCTTTGTTACCAACCTCGTTGAGACCCCACATTCAATCGGGCGGCGTAGAAGGCGATGTGTGGTGCCTGTTAGCCGCCAATAGCGCGATTGCCGCCAAGCTCAAGCAGACATTGCCCGCGCTCTGTGCGCATTTGCGAAGCAAAGGATGGGATGTCAACACCATCCGGGTCAAAATCAAGTCTCACAGCTAAAGAAAAACCCGTGACGCCAAAGGAGTCACGGGTTTTAGATGGTGCCGCTTGTCGGATTCGAACTGACGACCTACCGCTTACAAGGCGGGTGCTCTACCAACTGAGCTAAAGCGGCGCAGGCAGGATTCTAACCCAAGTTTTATTTTTATTTGATGCGCGTGAGGGTGGGACGCGCAGGTGGTGTTGTCGGTGTCGTGGGTGGTTCATCATCTGGGAATTGGTGTGTGGCTGATGTATCAACCGCACTCAACACAGGACGTCCCCCCGAAGAGTGAGGCGGCGTAGATTCACTTGACGCCACCCCCATATTCATCGGGAATGACATGCCCTGTCCGTTTTCTCGCGCATAGATAGCCATGACGCGATTCACTGGCACGATGATCTCGCGCGGCACGCCGCCAAAACGGGCCTTGAATTCAATGTACTCATTGCCCAGCGTCATGCCGGCTGTGGCGTCGTAGCTGACATTCAAAACAATCTCACCGTTTTTGACGTACTCCATCGGCACCTGCACCGTCTCGTCGACAACGACCACCACATAGGGTGTGTAACCGTTGTCGGTACACCACTCATGCAATGCACGCAGCAAATAAGGACGAGTTGAAGATGCGTCTAGAGCGTTCAGCATACGAATTATTTGCGCATGACCTTTTCGGACGGCGTCAGTGCTTCGATATATGCAGGACGCGAGAAGATGCGTTCCGCGTATTTCAGCAAAGGCGCCGCATTCTTCGACAAATCAATGCCGTAATGGTCCAGGCGCCAGAGCAAGGGGGCAATGGCAACGTCGAGCATCGAGAAGTTCTCGCCCAACATGTACTTGTTTTTCAAGAACACGGGAGCCAACTGTGTCAAACGGTCACGAATATGTGCCCGTGCTTTTTCCAATGCTTTGTCATTGGCCTTGGCAGCGCGAGACTCTAAGGTCGACACATGTGTGAACAACTCTTTCTCGAAGTTCAACAAGAACAAACGCACGCGGGCGCGTTCAACAGGATCTCCCGGCATCAACTGTGGATGTGGAAAACGCTCGTCGATGTACTCGTTGATGATGTTGGACTCATACAAGATGAGATCGCGCTCGACCAAGATCGGAACTTGGCCATAGGGATTCATCACATTGATGTCTTCGGGCTTGTTGTAAAGGTCAACATCGCGAATTTCAAAGTCCATGCCTTTTTCAAACAAGACGAAACGGCAGCGATGTGAATAGGGACACGTAGTTCCCGAGTAAAGCACCATCATGATGGGCAGCTCCTAAAAATCAAAAAGAGTGGCAGGAAAACCTGTCACTCCGTGAGGTGACAACAGGCACAAAGCCTGTTGTCGAGTTTGTGCAAATTACTTGATGTCTTTCCAGAAGGAAGCATTCAAGCGCCATGCGATGAACATGAAACCAACCAAGAACAACATCACCCACACACCAATACGCACGCGTGTGTTTTGAGCAGGTTCAGCCATCCATTGCAAGTAGCCCACCAAATCGCCCATGGCTTGGTCATATTCCAAAGGCGACATCTTGCCGGGAGTCACTTGCTCCCAACCTTTGAAGACTTGGACTTGGTGGCCATGCTCTTCATGCGTGTCATAGATCGGGCGACGAACACCTTGCAACTCCCACAGCACATGAGGCATGCCCACGTTGGGGAATACCAAATTGTTCCAACCGGTGGCTTTGGTCTCATCACGGTAGAAGGTGCGCATGTAGGTGTAAAGGTAATCTGCGCCTGTACCACCGTGACCCGCGCGCGAGCGTGCGATCACCGTCAAATCAGGCGGTGTGGCACCAAACCACTCTTTGGCTTGCTTCGGATCGACGTTGGCCTTCATGGTGTCGCCGACTTTTTCAGTCGTGAACAACAAGTTGTCTTTGATTTGTTGCTCTGTCAAACCGATGTCTTTCAATCGGTTGTAACGCATGAACGCAGCGGAGTGGCAGTTCAAGCAATGGTTCACAAAGATCTTGGCGCCATTTTGCAAGGCGGCCAGGTCGTTGGTTTTGTTCGGTGCTTTGTCCCAAGCAATGGTGTCACCACCAGACGCTTGTGCGCCAGCAACCATACCCAGGGCCAATGCCAAGCTGAGAATAATTTTTTTCATGGTTATGTTCTCCGTGAATCTCAGTGAGGCGTAAATGTCACGCGATCTGGAACTGGCTTGGTCTCACCGATACGGCTCCACCAAGGCATCAACAAGAAGAAACCGAAGTAGAACAGGGTACCCACTTGCGACACACGCTCACCAATCGGCGACGGTGGCTGCACACCCAAGTAAGCCAGAACAATGAAGTTCACGACAAACACGCCATACATGTACTTGTGCCAATCAGGACGATAGCGGATGGACTTGACGGCGCAGTTATCCAACCAAGGCAAAAAGAACAAGATGACCACAGCACCACCCATCACCACAACACCCCAGAATTTGGCGTCGATCGACAGCATGAGCAAAGACACAAACACAGCCGCACCCACAATCGCTCCTTTGACCAATTTAGGCAAAGCAGCGCGGGTGGCGCCAAAGTATGCCCCGGCCAACACGCAGGCAATCAAGGCATACATCATTTCGCTGGTGATTGCACGCAACATCGAATAGAAGGGCGTGAAGTACCAAACAGGGGCAATATGCAGCGGCGTTTTCAGCGGGTCTGCGGGGATGAAGTTGTTGTATTCGAGGAAGTAACCCCCGAATTCAGGCGCAAAGAAGATCACAGCGCTGAACACCAACAAGAAACCGCTCACGCCCAAGATGTCATGCACAGAATAGTAAGGATGGAAAGGCACACCATCCAGAGGATGACCATTGGCATCTTTCGGTGCGTTCGGGCCTTTGATTTCCACGCCGTCTGGGTTGTTAGAACCCACTTCATGCAATGCAATGATGTGCGCAACCACCAAGCCCAAGAGCACGAGTGGTACCGCAATCACGTGGAAACTAAAGAATCGGTTCAAGGTGGCATCGCTCACCACGTAGTCACCACGAATCAGCAATGCCAAATCGGGGCCCACGAAAGGCACAGCAGCAAACAAGTTCACGATCACCTGTGCGCCCCAATAGGACATTTGACCCCAAGGCAACAAGTAACCCATGAAAGCTTCAGCCATCAAGGCCAAGAAGATGGCGCAGCCGAATACCCACACCAACTCACGCGGCTTGCGATAGGAGCCGTAAATCAAACCACGGTACATGTGCATGTAAACCACGATGAAAAACGCTGAAGCGCCTGTGGAGTGCATGTAACGGATCAACCAACCCCACGGCACATCACGCATGATGTATTCCACCGAACCAAACGCCAAGTTGGCATCAGGCTTGTAATGCATGACCAAGAAGATACCGGTCACGATTTGAATCACCAACACCAGCAGTGCCAATGAACCAAAAAAATAGAAAAAGTTGAAGTTCTTTGGCGCGTAGTACTCCGAGAGATGCTCTTTGTACATCTTGGAAGCTGGGAAACGGTTGTCGACCCAGTTCAACAGTTTTTCGCCAGCGCTGGCGTCGGGGGAGATTTCTTTGAATTCAGCCATGGTTCGTCCTATCAGGCTTTCTTGTCTTCACCAATGAGCAACTTGGTGTCGGACAGATACATGTGTGGCGGGATTTCGAGGTTGTCTGGCGCAGGCTTGTTCTTGAACACGCGACCAGCAATGTCAAACGTCGAACCGTGACAAGGGCACAAAAAGCCGCCTTGCCAATCATCGGGCAATGAAGGCTGGGCGCCTGTTTGAAACTTGTCAGAAGGGGAGCAACCCAAGTGCGTGCAAATGCCTACGGCGACAAAAATTTCGGGCTTGATCGAGCGCGCTTGGTTGCGGGCGTAAGCAGGTGTGAGCTCACTGGGCTTGCGATCGGACTTAGGATCCGCCAATTGCGACTCGGTTTTATTCAGAGATTCAATTTGCTCTGGCGTGCGTTTGACGATCCAAACGGGCTTGCCGCGCCATTCAACCGTCATTTTTTCGCCGGGCTTGAGGGCAGAGATGTCGACTTCGACAGCAGCGCCTGCGGCTTTGGCCTTTTCGGATGGCTGGAATGTGCTGACGAAGGGCACAGCAACTGCTACGCCACCGACCGCACCCGCGCAAGTCGAGGCAATCAGCCACGTGCGTTTATTGGTGTCTACTGGGGTGTCACTCATGGAATTCCTCAAACAATAATCACTGGTTGGGTTAACAAACCATTGTAGCTGACGGCCAAGGCGGGTCCGTGATTTCGCAGTGCTTCCACTGAAAGACTGGGGTAAGCGATCGAAAAATTAAGTACTTTTAGGCTCATATCTCAGTTCAAGGTTTGCGGGTGGCACGAACCATTGCATGCGCCATGTCCACAGCGGACAGAAGGCTTGATGCATCTGCGCACGCTGTACCGGCCACATCAAATGCGGTGCCATGGTCTGGACTGGTACGAATCAATGGCAAGCCCAAAGTGATGTTCACGCCCTGCGCCACGCCTAAGTACTTCACCGGAATCAGTCCTTGGTCGTGATACATCGCAATCACCACATCAAATTCACCAGACGCACCTTGTTTGTTGCGCGCACGCATGAACACGGTGTCGGGCGCGTAAGGGCCGTTCACGTCCATGCCTTCAGCTCGCGCTTGCTGTATCGCCGGAATGATGATGTCGAGTTCTTCGCGCCCCATCAACCCGCCTTCACCGGCATGCGGATTTAAACCGGCCACCGCCATACGCGGCCCACGCCCTGTGACGGCGCGCTCGGCCGCATCGGTGATGCGTAGGGTTTGCAAAACATTGTCTACCGTCACCGCTTCAATCGCCTGACGCAAAGACACATGGATACTGACCAGCACTGTTTTGAGTTCTTGGTTCGCCAACATCATGCGAACTGGCATGTCGTCCACGGCTACACCGGCATATGCGGCGGCACACGCTTGCAGCAATTCAGTGTGCCCAGGAAAGGGGACACCTGCTGCGAACAAAGCCTCTTTATGCAGAGGTGCGGTGACCACGGCTGACACTTCACCACGCAACGCTGCTTGTGCCGCCCACACCACGCAATCGGCAGCCAACTTGCCTGCGGTTGCGGTGATTTGCCCCCATATGGGCAGCTGATCCGCAGCCAAAGGAGGCGTGACTTGTAAGACAGGAATGGTGAATGGTGTGTGAATGTGCGCCGCGTCACACACATCTGCCACGCGTTGAATGCGCATCTCGGGCGCATGGTACTCACACTGCGCGAGCAACAATGCTGCGCGCTGCATCACAGCCAAATCACCCACAACGACGCAGTCTTGCAGCTGCTCGGGCGCATCACGAAATGCTTTGACGATGATTTCTGGGCCAATGCCCGCCGCATCGCCCAGCGTGATGGCCATGGGCTTCAACGTCATGCCGGGTTGTCAATCTCGATGAACTGATGCGTGATGCCCAATTGCGCCGCCACATGTGCAGCAGCAGCAGGTGCGCCATAGCGCTCGGTGGCGTGATGACCACAAGCCAAAAACGCCACACCGGTTTCGCGGGCCAAGTGCGCTTGCGGCTCTGAGATTTCACCGGTGATGAACGCATCCACTCCAGCAGCAATTGCCGCTTCGAAATAAGCTTGCGCGCCACCAGTACACCAGGCTACTTTGCGAATTTCACGCACAGGCGTTTGCACCACCACAGGCTCACGCGCCAAGGCTTGCGACACCACAGAGGCCAAGGCTGATGCATGGGCAAATGCTTGCCCATCGATGCGGGTGCCCCACAACCCTAAATCTTGCTCACCAAACGCCCCCTGCACTTGCAGCCCCAAACGCTTGCCCAGTTGTGCGTTGTTACCAAACTCTGGGTGTGCATCCAGTGGCAAGTGATAGGCCAGCAAATTGATGTTGTGTGCCAGCAGCAACTGCAAGCGCTGCTTCATCCAACCCGTCACCGTGCCGTCTTGACCACGCCAAAACAAACCGTGGTGCACAAAGATGGCGTCCGCCTTTGCCTCAATCGCAGCGTCGATCAAGGCTCGGCTGGCAGTCACGCCAGACACGATGTGACGAATGTTGTCCGAGCCCTCCACCTGGAGTCCATTGGGACCATAGTCTTTGAAACGCATGGGCTGCAAGAGTTCGTTACACGCATGCAACAGCGCCTGACGGGTGACAACATGATTCATCGAGGCCCCTTGAGTTTGGGGCGCTGAGCCGGTGTGACCTCCAAGGTCAGACGTTGGTTGCGCCGCATGACTTCCAACTTAACACTGCTGCCCGGCTTCAACGCCGCAATTTGTGTCAACAACCCACCCACGTTGGTGACGGGTTGGTTCGCCACCTTGACGAGCAAATCCCCGGGACGTAAACCCGCGTTGGCTGCCGGGCCGTTTTGCAGCACCGCCGTGACAACCACACCTTCGGTTGAATTCAAACCAAACGTCTCTGCAAGCTCTGGCGTAAGGGCCATGGGTTCAATGCCCACCCAGCCGCGCGTCACTTGACCATCGCGCACGATGCCCTCGAGCACTTGGCGCGCCGTAGAAACTGGAATAGCAAAACCAATACCCATATTGCCGCCAGAACGCGAGTAAATGGCAGTGTTGATTCCGATCAGATGGCCATTCACATCCACCAAAGCACCGCCTGAATTCCCCGGGTTGATGGCTGCATCGGTTTGAATGAAGTTCTCGAATGTGTTGATGCCCAGTTGGTTACGCCCCAAGGCAGACACGATGCCGCTGGTCACCGTTTGACCCACACCAAATGGGTTGCCAATCGCCAACACACGGTCGCCCACTTGCGCGGAGTCTGAATTGCCCAATGCAATCACGGGCAAGCGGTCCAAGTTGATACGCAAGATGGCCAGGTCTGTCTCGGGATCTGTGCCAATCACTTGCGCAACGGCGTGGCGACTGTCGCTGAGGGTGACTTGAATTTCAGCCGCGCCTTCAATCACATGATTATTGGTAAGGATGTACCCCTCAGGGCTGACGATGACACCACTGCCCAAACCTTGCTGTGGCGCTTCGTCTTCACGGTCGCCATAGAAAAAGCGAAACCAGGGATCGTTTTGCAGGGGATGTGCAGGCGCATTGGCCTGCGTGGTGGCAATGCTCACCACAGCGGGTGAGGCCAATTTGGCGGCAGGACTCAGACTTCCGGGCATGGGCGTCCCAGAAACGTTGGGCACAGCCTCAATCAGCGTCAGTCCATTGCTGTAAGTGGATGTTGGATTCAACCACTCAGGCTTCAAGGTTGTCACCACGAACCAAATAGCCACCAGCACGGTGACTGTTTGAGAAAACAACAACCATTGACGTTT
>JACCEB010938160.1_pt1 | contig 13276 bp, 9 predicted proteins | sample 7454761 | NCBI WGS metagenome assembly JACCEB01 (sample SAMN15323454, study PRJNA562643) | freshwater metagenome | isolation source: river surface water | place: USA:Blue River Watershed | collected 2017-08-18 | reverse complement strand
CCTCCCCATTTTTCATCACGATTTATTACAAATTTACTTTGTCCTTTGAGTTCTAATACTGGAAACACTATTAATTCTAAAATTTTAAACAATCCACTATCAGTATTTGTTTCTTCTAAAAATGCTTTATTTATTTTCTTTTTAATATCTTTTTGTGTATCATGTAATCCAATCTTGGAATTTGGTTCTGATGAACTCATTTTTTCACCAGATTTACCGTTTAAAGATGGTAACATTTGATTCATTAAATGTATGTTTGCTTTATATCCTAATTTTGATAAATGGTCTCGACTCATCATAAAAATCTTACGCTGGTCGACTCCACCTAATTCAGCATCACAACCTAAATATACTTCATCAAGTACCTGAAGTATTGGATATATTAACCCAGACATTAAAGGATTTTCTGATTGTTTTACTACCTCAGCACCACCTTTTTGAGCTTGGTCAACTGTTACTTTACTTAAAAATTTGTATACATCTATAGTATATTCTTTTGTTAATTGATAATCTGTTCCTCTAACGAATTTAATTTTTGTTATATCTCCTCCTAAACTCTTAATTATCTCGCTTATAACAATTTCATAATATTCAGTTCTTACTTTAAGAAGGTCCCATGTTGTTTTCATTGCGTCTAAATAAGCATGTAAATCAGCAAATAATATTGTTACCTCGCAATCAGCTTTTAATAATTGACATATTTTTATCATAGGAATAAAATATGCAAATGATGGGGAACCAGTTGGACTTGTTCCCCAATACACTTTAAAATTTGTATTGGTTTCTATATTATTTTTTAACTTATTTTTTAATTCATCTTGACCAATAATTTCTGCTAAATCCTTTGTAATCAAATTGTATTTGTTCTCATAATCCGACTCAAAATTAGACATAGTATATATATTTAATATAATTACGTTTATTCTTTAGAACAAATTAATAAAAAAATTTTTAATTGTATTTAATTGCAAAATTATCATTAATTACAATTTTTCTTTTGCTAAAATCAATTTGGGTCTTGTATAATTTCATAAAATTAATTCCAAGTAACAAACCAAATTTTAAATTCTTTGCTGTAAGTATTTTTTCTTTGTTTTTATTATCTGGTTTAGTCTTCTTTTTTGTAGAAGTATAATGTGTATCATCTGCTACAGTGCACATTATAGGTAATGATACATAATGTGTATTAATAGTATTATCATCTATAGATTCATCTTCAACCTCTAATTCTAAATCTAAATACCATAAAGTTCCATAACTTACAGTTGTTCCTTCTATCCCTATCATATTGTGCTTATGATTTTTATCGATTATATTGTCTAAATTAAGTTCATCAGTTACTGATTTAAATATAGTACAATCTGCTGCTCCACTATCGAATAATATATTTATTTTTTTACCATATAGTCTTCCAGTCAAATAAATTAAACTATTCGATACAAGCATTTCAGGTATAAGCTCTATTGCTTTATAATAAGATTCTTTTATCATAGGATCATTACCAACTATTTCAGAAATTTCTCTTAGTATATTAGGAACAGTGTCAAGTTCTAAATCATCATCATTGTCTTCATGATTTTTTAATTTATCTTCATTTACTATTGTATTTTTATCTATATTAATAACTTCATTTGAAACTATATTGTCTACCAATAATCCAAAGGTTTCTTGGTCTAATGTATCTATTGACAAATCTGGAAAATATTTTAATATCACTTTATTTAAATCATCAATGATAATACTTTTTTTATCAGAAACATTATGTTTATCATTTATTCTGACAATATCCATAAAAACTTTATTGATATAAAGTATATATATTAGCTAAATCAATTTTTATTAAAAATATATAAACTAGTATACAACATTATACATATACAATCTCTTCAAATCTTTTTGGACAAAATAAATCTATTTATTATTCTATTCCTATACAGTCTACCAAATCTTTTCTTTCTAAAAATTTTCTTTTTGATATTAGGTATGAAATATCTTCGAATTCTGGATCATCATCTGTTGAATAGATGGATTTGGTATCAGAATTATCCGAATTATCTGAATTATCCGAGTTATTAGGATTATTAATATTTTCTACAGTTATATTATTTTTATCTTGTTCATCCATTGCAACATCAGTTAACAAATTTAATTGAATAAAATATTCATCAAATGATTTTTGTGTTTTAGTAAATATGTTTTTAATATTTTCAATATAATTTTCACAAAAACTAATTTTGGATAAAAGTTTATTAAATTTAAAATAATTATCATCTTTTTGTGAATTATAATTTACATCTGAAATAATATTTTTTAGTTGTGAATTCATTTTAGATAATTTATTTAATTCATTATCAAGTTGATTTTCATACTCTTTTTTTAAATTAAATATTTTATTAGAATCAGAATTAATCATTTTTATAACATTAAGTTTTGTATTATTTTTTTGATTAATAATTAGAAATAGTAAAATTTTTAGATAATCTGCTTGTTCTTCAACATCATACATTTTTTCTAATAATCTTTGACTTTTAATTTTATAATTAGCACCAAAGAAATTAGTTAATATTTGTATATTTGATTTTGTTCTGAAACTTAATAATTTTTTTAATCCATTAAAACTAAAATTTATTTGACCAAATTTAATAATAAATTCACCATTTGAATTAAATTTTTCTTCATTATAAGAATTAATATCTCCATGATAACCACAATAATTTAATGAAATACACATTGTTAAACATTTTATTAATGTTTGTTTATCAATTGGAGGAAATAGTTTTTTAAAGTTTTTTGATAAATGAGAAATACAATATTTGTCTTTGTTATTTTCTTTAAAATACATATTAATTATTGCATTATATTGAATTTCATCTGGACTATATTTCTTAACTTGTAAATTTTCATTAGATTCATTATCTTCATCATCTTCATCTTCATCTTCATCTTCATCTTCATCTTCATTATCTTTTTTTAAAGATTTATCATTTATAATTTTAACATCTTTATTAACAAAATCATGTATTAAACATTTTTTTATAATTTTTTTAACAGTATTATATTCTAAATGTCTTTCACTATTTTTAATACTCTTAAGTGCTAAATATGTAGGACTTTTTGTTTTTTTTGGTTCCATAGTTTAGGGTTTATTTTATAATTATTTATAAAATATATAAATATCAATTTTTGCATAGTAAGTAAAAAATTAGAAGAAAAAGTATTTTATTCCAAAAAAAAATTAAATATAAAATATAATATATAGCTTATGGTTAAAGACAATAATTACACACTAAGTGATATAAAGAAAAATTTGGATTTATTCAATAAAAAACTAAAGGATAAAAATATGGATAAAAGTTTTTGGGTCATTGCAGATAGATCTGATTTCAAACCTTTAAAGAAAATAGAAAAAACAAACTCGAAAAAAACATCAAAAAAACCATCCAAAAAATCATCAAAAATCACATCTAAAAAAACATCCAAAAAATCATCAAAAATCACATCAAAAAATACATCAAAGAAATCATCAAAAACAAATTCAAAGAAGAAAGAAAATTATATACATTCGATTAAGGAATTAAAAGATAATTTTTTAGATGGGCGAGGTGAATATTATAAAGACAAAAAATTTGCAAATATAAAAATAAATATAAATGAAAAAGCATTATCAATTATTGGTGATATAAAGGAATATAAAAATATTATTAATGATGATTTAGTTACAGTACACATAACAATATTTAAAGTTAGTTCATCTGGATATTTAAATTTTTCAGATAAGATAGATTTAAAAGTTAAATATAAAGTTGATGATTTTAGAAGTTTAAATTTTAAATTAAAAAATATAGAAGTTTTAATGAGACTTTTATCTGATTCAGTTATAAAAACTAGTTCTATTAGCGGTATTAGTTATAAGAGTCTATTGGAAAAAATAAATAAAAAAAAATAATTATTCATAACAATTGATTAATTTTATATATATTTTTATAAATAAAATTTGAAAATTTATTATTATAATCTAACTAAGTTAATTAAAAAAACATCTATAATTATAATAATTATAGTATACTAGATGAGTTGTATTGAAACAATAAGCATAAATAGAGATACTAATGATAAATCTCAACTAGAAGAATATCATAGTAAATCTGAAAATTCTGAAAATTCTGAACATTCTGAACATTCTGAACATTCTAAAAAGATATTTTCCAAAACATCTAATAAAATTGATTTTGATTTTAGTGATGAAATAATTAATGGATACAAGGAGGATTCTTCATCAGATGGTTCTTGGAATAATAATATAATAATTGATGAGGAAGATGAAGAACTGAACACATCTGAAATATCAAAAAACGATGTAACTAAAAAAAATATACCTAGAATAATTACGAATTTTAAATCACGTATATCTTCTAGTTCTGATTCTGATAATTTTGAAATATCTGATGAAACTGAAAACTATTCAAATTCATTTGATGGTATAGAAGAAAAGTTAAAAATTGATAGACTAGGTGAACTAAGTTATAATAATCTTAAAAGACTTGATGGTGTAACTAATGGGATTTATGGAACGAATTCGTTACCTAGAAATATGTTATCTACAAAAATATCGCCATCATCAGCAAGTAGTCCAAATATATCAAATAAATTACTTCCATCACCATTATCAAAGTCAAACTTTAATTTAAGAAAAATAGAATCTTTTGAGGCAAAGTTACCGAAAGACATATCTAATGAAAAAAAAATGTCTTTACTAATAGTTGTATTACTTCAAATGGTATTTAATGATAATTCAACTAAATTAGAAAAAATCTATAGTTTACTTGCTAAAAAAAAGTTACTAGATTTAGAAGTTACAAAAATAAATTATACAGGAATTCGTAGAAATCTAAGTTTTATGATTGAAAATTTAAATACAGATAAATCTGAAAAGGTTTCAGAAATATTAGAAAGTCCGAAAAGTAAAACTAAATACATAAATAAATATCGTAATAATTTTAATCAATTAAATATGATTGGAAAGGGTGGTTTTGGTACAGTTTATAAGGTTTTTCATAAATTTGAAAAAAAAATGTATGCTCTTAAAAAAATATTTATTGTCAAAGATTTAATAGCTGAAGGTTATGATATTTTTAATGAAATACAATTATATTCTGAAATTATTCACCCTAATATAGTAAGATATTATTCTTCTTGGGTTGATATTGATTTATCAAGTATAATGGAATACAATAAAACATTAGATTTAAGTGAAGAGGAACCTATTAGTAATATATGTCCTATTTTATTCATACAAATGGAATTATGTAATATGACAATGAAAGAATATTTTTTAACAACTTGTCAAGATGATTCAATTGAAACTAAAATTGAATATTTTAAGCAAATATTATTAGGTTTAGATTATTTACATTCAAATGGTCTATTACATAGAGATTTAAAACCCGAAAACATATTTCTCGTACTACAAGGAGATAAATATATAATAAAAATTGGTGATTTTGGATTAAGTAAAAAAAACCCTCATTTATTAAAAATTAAAAATATTAAAAATCCTGAATACTCCGAATTATTAGGTATATTGGACCAGGGAGTCGAAGAGGCTATAATTAATAAATTCGAAGGTTTCCCTTTAACTAAAGTAAAAAGCATAACTAATCATGTTTCTACACCAAAATCAACTTATGATAACACTAATCCTATTGAGGAAGAAGATATTGAAAGTGATGTTTTTAATGACTTGGTTGAATTAAGTAAAGATGTAGGTACTGGAATATATAAGGCTCCAGAAATTATAACAGGAAATTATGATAATGGTGTAGATATTTATTCAGTAGGAATAATTTTTATTGAAATGCTACTTTCGTATAGAACTAATCATGAAAAAGTTTTAAAATTAAGGGAGATTTTAACTACAATTAGCGAGAGTCAAATTGGAATAATAACTGAAATAGGAATCGCTGAAGACGAACAAAAACAAAACCCAACAAAATATAATCCAATCCCATATATCACTTCAAATGATTATGATAATATAATTAGAAATATGTTAAATCCAGTATATGAATTACGTTATAGTCCTAGACAAATTCTAGAACTGCTTGAAAAAAATTAAAACATTTTATTTATAGAAATATAATATATATACACTATATTATATAAATATCATACAATGGAATCAAAAGATAAAATTATAAAACCAATTGTACCTGATTTTATATTGTTATCAGACAGTGAAAAATCTGAAGATATCAAAAAAAAAGATTACATTGGTAGTCCAATGTTAAGTATTTATCAGAATAAAACTCATTATGATGGACATTATCTTAAATACATAAATAAATTAAATGAGTTAATTATCTCAGATAAATTATTTAATAAAATATATCGCTTAATAAAAGAAAACCATGAAAGTAATCAAAGAGTTCTAATATTATTAACAGGAATTAAAATGTTTGATAATAATGACCAGGTCTATAAAAATGCATCACAAATTTATAATCATGAATTATATTGGAACACAATTACAGATATCCAAAATTCAAATGATATGTTTATTCAATTAAAAGAAAAATTATTTAAATCTGATGAGGAATTTAATAATTTCCAAAAAAAATTTATTGATGAAGGTGTTAAACATTTTGGTTCAGGTTGGTTATGGATTTATTATAATGTCCCTGAACAAAAACTTGATGTATTTACAACACATGATTCTATAGTTCCTTTTGATAATGATAAACAAAAAATACTAGGTACTATTGATTTATGGGAACACGCTTATTATCTCGATTATCAATCTGACAGAAAAAAATATTTAGAAGAAAGTCTAAAAATTATTAACTGGAAAAAATTACTATTATAAATTTTTATCTTATTCATAGTTTACACTATTTGAACTATGAGTAAAACCATTATTTAAATCTAAATCTAAAACTGAAAAATTTATTACATCAGTTAGTTCTGTTGTAGGAATATAATAACCATCGGCTTGTTTTTTAAAATTTACAGATTTTGGTATATTAAAATATGATGATACATTTTGTATTTGAGGTACATATTGTCCAGTTTTTAAATATACTAGGAAATCATTAACTTGTTGAATTGTTTGAAACAATATATTAAAAATAACTGTTCCTGGTTTTACATTTCCTGTATATTCTTTAACTTTTAATAATTTGAAATATATTCTTGTAATATTATTTAATTTGAAATTTAAAATATCGTATTCTGAATCTATTAATGTGTTTGAATAAAATATCAACATATTGTAATTTGATTTAATATTAATATAAAATTTTAAATAGTAATTTGCATCTAAAGTGTAACCTAGTGTTGAATTTTCTCTGTTTAACAAAAAGTTATTGTATTTATAATATATATCTGAAAAAATACTTACTGATGGTTTGATATTATTATTTAAATCGTCAATATCATTATATAAATAAATATTTATTTTTTCGTAATTTATAGCCATCAAGTTAATGTCCTTTAGTAAATTATACTTATTAGTATTATTAAGATTATATGATTTTGTATATATATCCCAGGTGTTATTATTATTTATCATAGTTCCATATATATTATAATTTTTTAATTCACCATTTAAATCTTTGAATACTATTTCTATATTTATTAAAATGTTATTAATTAACACATTTTCTGGATATAACACACTTCTTTGAGAAATATTTTGTGCTTCTGTATATTCTATTATTGGTTTAACTTCATAATTATATGAAAATAATATATTGTAAAAATTATAAGATTTTATTTTAAATTGGTATAAGTAATTGGTAAATATATCAAATTGTTCATCTTCTGATGATAAAAATATTGTTATCAAATCTTTACTATCGTTATTAAAACTTATCATATCAATTAAGGCTTCTAATTCTATACCTTTAAAATATTTATTTTCATCTAAGTTTAAAATTGGTATTGTAGGTATATTATTATTAGAATAAACTAATAAATTGTAAAGATTCGCATCTGATAAAGTTATTTGATTACATAATATATAATCTCCAGCTGTTAGATTCAAAAAATATATTGAAAAATCAGATTCAAATACCCTTATGTTAATATTACTATATTCAATACCTGTTACATAATTTTTAAAAAATAACACAAATTCTGTAGATTTGTAATTATCAACATAATCAAAATTTGGATTTGTTAAGTATTTATATACTACATTTGAGGTACTATCTAATAATTCAACTAAAAACGTTACTGAATCAATAGATCTTCTATTAAAATTAAAATATGGAATATTTATTATTCTTATAAAAGTTGAATCATAAAAATATATTTTTAATTTTGTTCCAACAGGTAAAGGTAAAATTGTCTGATATAAGTAATATTCATAAAACAAATTTGTTATATCATAAATTTTTAGTTCAGTTATTAATACATATGTACCAGGTAATTCTAAATAATTCTCATCAAATAAACTTTCATTTTTTAAACTTATAATTTTAGTCAAGTTATCTATTGAATTATCTATATTTGATAACTTTAAATTTGATATTACAGATAAATTTCCATCAAAATTTTTTAATCCTAACATATTAAATGATATTTTGTTTGATGATTTATAAAAATAAATTATTCTATTTATTGCATTATATTTATAAAATATCTTGTTGGTTTGATTAAATTTTATTACAAAATTAAATGTAGTTAATTCTGGAGGTGGAGTATATATATCGTAATAATTTGTATATATGTAATATTCTTTTTTCTTAAGATATTCATTAACATCATAATTTACTTTAGTGTATTCTCTATATTGTATTTTATTTTCAGTATCTATTACTCTTATTAATATAGTACCATTTGCTTCATTAAATATAAATTCACTTTGTTCTATATCTATAAATATAAATGTTATTTTTGTAGGCATATATTATCTATAAATATTAATTAGTTTTTATTTATAAATTAGAAAAATTTTTTATTTTATTCTTTTCTTTGTTTTCTATAATATCTATTACTTCTAATATCTCATTATAATTTAAATCTTTTTTATCTTCACTTTTTTTATATTTGTATAAACCAAAATTGTATAATATTGTTTCTAATGTATTTAACATGTTAAAAAAACCTGTTGAATTTGAATTTATCTCCTCTTCTAATACTTCATCTTCAGTTTCTATCTTTTCTATTGAATTATTTTTTTCTTCTGTATTGATATTTTTATTAGTATTGTATTCTTGAGTTATATTTACTTTTATATCTGATTTATCTGATTTATCAGATTTATCAGATTTATCAGATTCACCATACAACTCTTCATTTAAATTTAAACTTGTTACTGAATTTAATTCATCTATTTTATTTATTCTATCGATTTTATTGTTTTTAATAAATATTTCCTTATTAATATCTTCTTCACTTTTTGTTAATAAATTTTTTATATTGTCATCAATATCTGTGTTTTTATCAAAATCTTCATCATCATATTCACAATTATCATAATTAATTAGTTCTTTATTATCTTTATTATCTTTATTATCTTCATTATCTTCAATTCCTTTAATTAATTTATCATTTTCATCACTAAGGTCTTTATTTTTAGTTCTATTTTTAATTTCAGCTAGTTCATATTGAATTTCCATATAAAAATTTGTGTCACTTGATAAATCATCTAAATCATCTAAATTACCATTTTGATTAATTATTTCATCATCCCCTTTTATTTTATCCATCCTATTGATTATCTTATCATATATTTGTTTTAATCTTTTTGTATCTTCAGAATAGTCATCTTCTTTCTCTTCTTCTTCTTTCTCTTCTTCCTTATTGGTTTCTTTAAATTCATTAGATTCATTAGATTCTTTGGATTTAACTACTTCATCTTCCTCATCTTTTTCATCTTCCTCATCTTCCTCATCTTCCTCATCTTCCTCATCAGCTTCTTTAGCTTCTTTAGCTTCTTTAGCTTCTTTAGCTTCTTTAGCTTCTTTAGCTTCTTTAGCTTCTTTAGCTTCATTGTCTTCTGTAGCTTCTTTAGCTTCTTTAGCTTCTTTAGCTTCTTTAGCTTCTTTAGCTTCATTGTCTTCTGTAGCTTCATTATTTTCTTCATCTTCCTCATCATCTTCATCAGATTCTTTGGATTCATTAGATTTAACTTCTTCATCGTCTATCTTGTTTTGTTCATTTTCTTCAACTAATTCATTTTTTACAACTAATTTATCTTGTTCAACTGATATAGTTTTTTCCAGATTCATTAGATTATCATCATATTGATTATTATTTAATACAAATTTAGTTAAAAAATCATTAAAATCCAATACAGTTTCGTCTTGTACTTCTTTTTTATCTGATAATTCTATTTTTTCTTTTGAAACATTTAAAATATTTAAATCCTCTAATTCCATAAATTTTGTAATTATATAACTAAAATAATATACATTTTTTTATATATATTAAATTAAAAAAACTTTTATTTAGTGTAATAATCAATTAAAAATATTATATCTAAGACTGAATACATTCAGGTCCAGATTCGCCGTCATTAGAATTTGCTCTAGCTCTAGATGAATTGGTTCGTCTACTCTTTCTATCATCCATTTCCACACTTGGATCACATAGTTTTTCCTTGATATAATCTGCCTTATTAGATACTTTTTGTTCGTCTTTGTCTTTAAGGAAATTTTTAAGATTTTCTCCCTCAAGTATATTTTGAGGATATACATAGTTAAATTTAATAATAAGTTTACCAAAAGAATTATCATCATCATCAGGTAAACCTAATTTTTTAACAAATCTCACATCTCCATCTTTTATAACCTCCCCAAGCTTAAAGGAATATTTCTTTCCACTAGGATGATTACCAAAATACATATTGTATCCTGAAAATGCATCCCAAATTTTAATATTATAATCAATAACTAAATCATATTCATTAACAATTTTCATTCCATAATCTTCAAGGTCCGAAATTTTAAATATAATATAAATATCTGCTTTCTTTCCTACATTTAAATCATAATTTCCTGCATTTTTAATACACATTTTTGTTTGGTAATCAAAATTCTTTTTAATAGTGATGTTCTTAGTTAATTTTGCAGATTTAGTACCCTTACCTGCACAATGAACACAAGAATTAGCACTATCTTGAACCCAACCCTTTTGACTACATGTACTACAAGGAACTGTTTGTTGAGAAATCATATTTGGACCAAATTGTCTAACCATCATACGCATACCTTTGCCTTTGCAGTCTGTACAGGTTTTCTTCTTTTTTGTTTTTGAACCCGAACCTTCACAGTCATTACAAATATCATCAATTGGAATCTCAATAGTTTTTTCACACCCATTAAATACTTCTTGAAGTTTGATTTTTACCTTGAATTCTTGTTGAACTTGGACATCACGTGAATTTCCTCCTGGACCCATTGAACCCATGCCTCCCATACCCATTCCTCCCATAAATGGAAATCCACCCATTCCAGGAATTCCACCCATTCCAGGGATTCCTCCCATTCCTCCCATTCCACCCATATTTCCGAATATTTCTGATAAATCTGGGAATCCTTGGGAAAAGTCTGGAGTTTCTCCATCACATAATCCAAAATCATCGTATTGAGCACGTTTATTTTCATCTGATAAAATTGAGTTTGCTTCGGTAATTTCTTTAAATTTTTCTTCAGCTATTTTCTTTTTCTCTGGGTCTTTGTGACGATCAGGATGCCATTTCTTAGCTAACTGTCTGTATGCTGTTGTTATTTCCTCTTGAGTTGCTTCTTTTTTAATCTCTAATATAGCATAATAATCTTTTTTGGGTTGACTCATATGAATTGTTTAGATAAGGATTTATATAATTATTTCTTTAGACTTGTTTAAAAAAAATCAATTTTTTTTATTATATTATCTTAATAAAAAATTAAATAAAATTATGATGGTGGTACATTTACACAACCAATAAGTACCCAATTAGGAGTAGCCATTGAATTGGGGTCTGAAAACACTTGAACAGAGCAACCTGGTTCTAAAATTGTACCTGAGGCACCTACATCTTGACCATTGATAAGATTGTATTGTGAACCACTTGCACTAGGAATAATAGTAATACTTGATTGTCCACTATTTGAAATTACAAAATTTCTCTTTTGGCTACAATCTAAACTTTGAATTAAAGGAAGGGTTACATTATTTGAAGTTGATGAACCAGGAATTGATACATAAATATAATAAGATTGTGATGCATATTGACTTATTGGGATATTCCCGGTTGATGAATATACTGTGTAGTTTGGATATTGAAAAGGATTGTATGTTTTGGGATTGTTGCATGGGTTGCATGGGTTAGGAGGACAAGGATTACAGGGATTTGGTGGACATGAATAAGGAGGACAAGGAGGGCAAGGTAAAGGACAAGGATAACAAGGTTCATAGGTAGATCTCATGTAGGGATTAGGGCAGTATTTTGTTGATTTATTTTTCTTACACTTGATGTAAGATGATGATGAAGATGAACATAATGATGAAGATGATGAAGATGGACATAATGTGCTACTGCTATCACATTTTCCACAATTACAACCGTATTTTTTACTGGGCATTCTTATATATAAATAATCCACTATATTAAAATTTTTTTGGTAGGGATAAATATAATTAAAAGTATTATAGTTACCTAATTAAAATATTTTTATGCTATTCTTAAAATAGTGATATTATTCATATCAGTATAAGAAGTTCCTGTACCTGTATTTGAAATAGCCCAAATAGCATAGGTTACTCCAGTAGATCCATCAGAAGTTAAAGGTGTATCAATTGCATAACCTGATATTGTGACAGGCTGATTTGCAGTAGTTGCAAATCCGCCAGCCAAACCATAACCAGTAGCTGTAACGGGTTGTGTCCTACTAACACTACTACTAGGAATTCCCAAATTAGCATAACTAGAACTATTATCAAAAGTTCTGTTTATAGTAGTATTAAAATTTTGAGCACCTGATGATTTTAAAGTTACTCTATATTGGATTAAATATGTAGCACCTAGAACTGCGGTAAATTTATTAGCTTGCATTATTCTTCCAGCACTATTAGTAACTCCAGTTATTATCATACCTGTTCCACCTGACTGACCAACAAATGATATACTTAGACCAGTAGGACCTGTAGCTCCCGTAGCACCTGTTTTACCTGTGGCTCCTGATACACCTGTAACACCTTGAATACCTTGATTACCTTGAAGACCTGTAGGACCTGTTTTACCTGTTGGACCTGTCACACCTTGAATACCTTGATTACCTTGAAGACCTGT
>JACCEB011051284.1_pt1 | contig 13277 bp, 13 predicted proteins | sample 7454761 | NCBI WGS metagenome assembly JACCEB01 (sample SAMN15323454, study PRJNA562643) | freshwater metagenome | isolation source: river surface water | place: USA:Blue River Watershed | collected 2017-08-18 | reverse complement strand
TTCAAATATTTGAGAAGGTCAAAACTCATTAAAAAGTTATACAATTCGATTGTAAAACAAACCGACAAAGAACTTTCTGTTGAAACAAGAAAGATTGAATAATACTATTGGAACTATATTTACAGAAATAATTGGTTCTTAGGGTATATTTATTGTAAAAAACTTTGATGGCTGCATTTTATTATATTGTTGTGGATTGTAATTCGGGTGATTACTTTAATGTAACGACGACTTCCGTATTATCCGACGGTTCGATTTATAAATTAAATTTCGGAGGAAGTGTTTCGTGCTATACCGTAACACCAATTTCCCCAAATCCGTTAGCACAGGCAGCGACAATTGTAACGGGTCCTTGGATTAACTGTTCTTCATGTAATAACAATGCTACTCCAACCCCGACATCAACTAAAACACCAACACCAACAAAAACCCCAACTGTAACTCCTACAAAAACTGTTACACCAACTGTAACTCAAACGGCAACTCCAACACCAACTAAAACTCCAACAGTTACCCCAAGTCCAACAGTAACTGCAACAGTAACTCCATCAATTTCTGTAAGTGCTACCAAAACACCTACACCAACAATTACGCCAACTAAAACAACCACACCAACAGTAACACCAACTATTACAGTATCTCCAACAAATTCACCATTACCTATCCAATATTATTTGGCAACGGCTTGTAATGGTGGTGGAGTATTCTCGGTTAAGAGCTATGATTCAGACCAAATTATTTTAGGTCAAGTATCTAAACTTGATATTTCAGGAAACATAGATTGTTATACAATGAGTGCAGGATTTACTGACCCATTAGCACAATACGCTTCAGTGGTTAACGGTCCTTGGATTTCATGTTTAACTTGTGATACAGGTGCAACAAGAACTCCAACACCAACTAAGACACCAACTCCAACTGTAACCCCAACTATCACACCAACCGCGTCTGTAACACCAACAGTAACACCAACTAAAACTGTAACACCAACTGCGTCTGTAACACCAACTGCGTCTGTAACTAAGACACCAACTAAAACACCAACACCAACTCCAACACAGACTCCAACCGTAACGCCAACAGTTACACCATCAATTAGTGTATCGGCAACTAAAACACCAACACCAACCGCTACGGTAACTAAAACACCAACTGTAACACCGACTAAAACGGTCACACCTTCTATTACAACATCAGTTACTCCAACTCCAACACAATTTGGAACTTTGGATGTTGATGTTCAATACGAATATGGACCAGGTCAATTAGGTAGTTTCAGTGGCGGAACCTATAATGAAGGATTATTTGGTCCTGTACCTCATCCTGTTGCATGGAATCCACAACCAGGTAGTAGAGCTGGTAGTGTAGTTGACTTAAGTGCAATTAAAATCGGTGGTGACGGACTTAACAATTAAAAACAAAAAATATAAATAAAAAACCATGGCAAAACTAAAACCTATCGGAAGTGAAAAATTAGAAGGAAACGACAAACTCCAAAGAATTATGGAGATTGCAAACTACGGTATGACTTCTACTATTTCAGAAAATACATCCGACTATTCAATCAATTTAATTGATGGTGCAACCTACCACATCGTAAAAGAAAAAAGTGGTTACATCATTAAAAAGGGTATTAATGAATCAGACGCCGATTATATCGAGCCAATGAGAAATAGGAGATATTATTCTTCATACGGACAAGCGTTGAAGAGATTGAATCTCCTAATCAAAGAAGTAAATTCACTACATGATGTTGCTGAAGAAGTTTCTCTTTTTGGTGAACAAAAAAAGTTTGTTTTAAAAACACCAAAATCTGAAATGCCTGCAGCACCTGAAATGCCAGCAGCACCTGCGGCTCCTGCAGAACCACCTATGTTACCTGAACCAGAATTACCAATGGCTGACGCTCCTGTAGATGATATGGAAGTATCGGACACTGAAATGACTGACACAACAGAATTGATGCCATCAGACGTAGATACTGTTGATGAAAAAGTTAACTTTAAAGTAATTCAAAAATTAACAGGTAAATTAACTCAAAAAATCAGAACTCTTGATTCTCAAGAAGGTATGACTTCTGAAGATATTAAATATGTCATCAACATGGTTTTATCTTCATTGGATTTATCAAAACTATCTCCTGAAGATATGGAAGATGTTATGACTAAATTTGAAGACGTTGATGCTGAGTCAGAAATGGGTGATGAAGATATGGGTATGGAACCTGATATGGATATGGGTATGGACGTAGACATGGAAGCTGATGTTGAAGTTCCTGCAGAACCTATGGAAAATGCTGGTCCTATATTTGACGCAATTTTCAAAGAGAGTAAAGTTGATAAAGTATTGAGTAAGTATTTTGAAATTACTGAAAACGAAAAGAAAATTGACAACATTATCTTAGAAGAAAGACAAAAAGAAAAAGGTACTAAATCTAAAATGATGATGGAGAAGGTTGGTAAATTATCAACTTCTTTGGAACAAGAATTAGCTGGTAAAAAATTCCTTGAGGAAAACACTGAATACGTTTTTGTTGGTAGAACTAATAAGAACAACTTAGTATTTGAATCTAAGGATAAACAGATTAAAGTATCTCCCGAAGGAATTATTCTATGAGTTATCTAATCTATGTAAATGGACTTGGTCCGGACTACAAAGGAGATAACTTATATGAATTCATTTTTTCACAAGATTTAGATGACATATGGGGTCCTTCTTGGGATAGTATGCCCGCAAATGGATACCCATCACCACCAGATTTAAAACACATAACAAAAGTTGGTGTTTTACGAAAAACTGAAATTGAATTTGAATTAATCCAAAAATCAGACTATTTCGGAATGTCCGATGCCATGGACGGAGTAATAGCGTTAGGATGGGAGTTGGATGATAACGGATACAATAAAGGTAGATTAGTATTTAGATTTGGTGAATCTGAAGAAAGTGTAAAAAATAAACTTTATGAACGAGATTTAATTCTCGAATTTGAAAAAAACACCGTTTATGAAATCTAAGGTCGTTAAACTACTTGATATGGGATTATCAAAAAAACTCATTTCCAATTTGACTGAGAGTCAAATTGATTTATTGTTAACCAAAATGGGGCTTTCGGAAATTACTATGGTTTCTAAAGCAGATACTCAAACTATCAATAAACTTAAAACTGAAAGAAAACCGTTTGAAGTTTATGAGAAAGAAATGAAAGAGGATGAAGAAGACCCAATGGATTTTGAGAAAGGTGAAAGAACTCAAGACCCACACCAAGTTGGTCCTTCAACTGATGATGGTTTTGGTAATTACGATGATGGTACCGGTGAATTTAACGAAATTAAAAAGAGTGATAACAATCCATGGGCAATCTGTCACGCTCAATTAGGTCCTGAAAGAGATGCTAAATTTGAAAGATGTGTTAGGTCTGTAAAAAAGAACTTGGATGAAGGAAAATCACCGATGACTTTTTTTATTGAAGAAGAAATAGTATCTTTGGTTGAGAAAACAATAAGACCAAGAATGACTAAATCTGATTTAATGGGTATGATTGCAGAACAAAGCCCAACTACAGCACCACCAAAGACAAAACCTACGGTTAAGCCAGGTCCAAAAACAAGACCTGCTCATCCTGGTAAAAACCCACACCCAAACGAAAATCCCGCACCTAAGGCTAAGAAAGATAAGCTTGAGGTTGCTAAGGCAGAAATTTTAAAAGCAATTCAAGACATACTTAACGATGGCAAAAAAGATTAAAGAACAGATTGATTACGGGGATACCCCTGAAAGAATGGACCCTTCATTAGAGAGAAAAATTTCTAATCCTGAGTCTCCATTTGCAACCAACCCAGCATTTAGAAAGGGTGAAAAAGACGTTCAACGTTTAATGACCAATCGTTTCAAACAGGTTGCCGATAAGTTACGTGATGTTACAGGTAGACCAATCACTTCCCAACAAGTTGGGATGATGATTTATATGCAACAGATGCAGAATATTCAAACAATTATGAATATTGAACGAGCTCACAAAGAAGAACTTGAAAAACTTGCAATTGACGCTTCTTTAGATGAGATTCAAATGCCTGATGACTGGTTTGAAATTAATGCCAATTTAGGACCATTCCAAGCACCCGAGTTTAAAATGGGTAAACCAGGTGAAGTTACCGCTACGGTTGAACCTGAAATGGATGTTGAAATGGAAAAACATAAGAGAAATCTTATTAACGCTATTATCCAAGGTACATCTAAGAAAGGTCACTATATTTTTCAGAAACCTGAAGTTCGTGCAAGATTAGATGAAATTGACCCTCGTTTATATCCCGCGTATTTGGGTATTATGACAATCAATGATTTCATGTACTTTACCATGGAACAAATGATTGAAATGATGAGTGAATCAGGTCAAGGTATTGGTGGAGCGGTTAAACTTGAATCGTCAAGTGATGATGATGGTGACGACGATGGTGATGGTGCTTCAGACACAACTATCAATGCTTGGGGTTTGATTTTCCCAATTTTGTGCCACGAGGTTATTAAAGGTCTTGAAGAAGCTAAAGGAAGATATGGTTTTCCTGAAGATGCTGACGTAAGACAAAGAGTTCAACAAGAAGTTGACACATTACCAATGGAGGCTTGGACTTTGAGAATTGGTCCACAAATCGTTGAAAAAATTAGATTTGCACTCCCTGACGAAGTTTTTGAAGATGAAAACAGAGGTCTAATCAATTGGTTTCAAATGGAACTCTATAAACTTCCTGCCGAAGAATTCATCAAGATTATTGGAGATGCAATTTCTGAGGATACTTCTAAACAGTCAAAAGCGACAGACGCTTTCAGACGTATTCTACAAGTCGCTAAGAAAAATAAAGAAGAGTACGAAGACTACGAATCTGAAGAAGATTCAGATGACGAAGATGGTCTTGATTTCTTGACAGGATTAGGCATTAGCCGTCCTGATTAATGAATTACACAAAAGAACAAGTTTTAATTGAGTATAAGAAGTGCATGAAGAGCACTCCTTATGCTCTTAAAACATATTTACAAACTTACGATAATACCGTTTCAAGGTATGTCCCGTTGGAATTATTCAAAGACCAAGTTACTTTGGTTGAAGATTATGAAAGTTACAACGAAAATATTGCATTAAAGTATCGTCAGGCAGGTGTATCTACCGTTACAGCTGCTTGGGCAAGTAAAAGAGTTGCTTTCGCCCGAAAAGAAAAACCCGAGAAGATTCTAATCATTGCAAACAAATTAGAAACTTCTGTTGAATTTGCCAACAAAATTAGAGCTTTTACTGAGCAATGGCCAAGTTGGGTTGGTATTGGGTTTTCACCCGAAAAAAATGCCGCAAAACATTACAAATTAAATAATGGTTGTGAAGTTAAGGCGGTTGCAACATCAAAAGATGCTTTGCGTGGTTACACCCCCACGGTTCTGATATTTGACGAGGCTGCGTTTATTGAGGCTGACAGTGATTTCTGGTCAGCTTGTATGGCGTCTCTTTCAACAGGTGGTAAAGTTGTGGTTATTTCCACTCCTAACGGATACGACCGTATCTACTACGAAATTTATGACCAAGCCCAAAGGGGTATGAACGATTTTAAAATCACACCAATGTTTTGGTTTCGTGACCCTCGTTACACCAAAGATTTGTATTTGGTTAAATGTGAGGATGTTGTTCATTACTTACTTAACAAAGAAGAATATCCATCTGACTCTGTAATCCAATTACCACTTGATAACCCATATAATCGTGATTACGATGAAATTGCAAATTACATGGAACAAGGATACAAACCTTGTTCATCTTGGTTTGAGAGTATGGTTAAAAAACTTAAATACGACAAGAGAAAAGTTGCTCAGGAATTGGAATGTAACTTTCTTGGTTCAGGTGACAACGTATTTGATTCAAACATAACTCAGAGAATTCAAAAGAACGATATTAAAGAACCAAATGCAAAATTGATGGGTAATCAACTTTGGATTTGGAAAGAACCTGAAAATGGTCACAAATACGTTATGGGTGTTGACGTTTCAAGGGGAGATTCTGAGGATTTTTCTTGTATTGAAATAATTGATTTTGATACCCGTGAACAGGTTTTAGAGTTTGTAGGTAAGATTCCACCCGACACGTTAGCAGAAGTTGCTTACAAGTGGGGAAACATGTATTCTGCACTCTGTGTAACTGACTTAACAGGTGGTATGGGTGTTGCAACGGCAAGAAGACTTCAGGAACTTGGTTATAAACATTTCTATGTTGACGGTGTTGATATGTCAAACAAATGGAAGTGGGACCCAAAAGCCAAAGAAAAAATACCCGGTATTAATTTTAATAATAAAAGAGTTCAGATTATTGCTGCTTTTGAAGAAGCCGTTAGACATGAATTTAAAGTAAGGTCTTCAAGATTATTGGGTGAGATGGGGACATTTGTTTACATAAACGGTAGACCTGACCACCAAAAAGGACATCACGATGACTGTATTATGTCAATTGCAATGGCTTTGTATGTTGCCGAATTGGCGTTTCCTTCATTGGTAAAAGTTGTAAATCAAACAAAAGCCATGTTGGATTCTTGGTCTACAGTTTTAAGCGAAAACAAAGACCAATCCCAATTTTTTAATCCTCAGATACCACAATCAAACCAATCAATGCTCAATCGTAATCAACCATATCACCCAACAAGAAATGATTATGAAAAGTATCGTTGGTTATTTAGTCCAAAGTAGTATTTATAAAAGACCTATTTGAGTTAAATTATAAAAGATGAGTTCACAACAAAATTTTACGGTTTGGCAAAGACTATCAAGAGCTCTTGGTCCTGACGCATTATTGAATCAGGATTTTCCTACTTATAAGTTTGATAAGAAGGAATTACTTCGTACAACGGATAAAGCCGAATACGAAAAGGAAAAACTTCAAGCAAGACAATCAATGTATTTGGCAAATCAATTTGCCAAAGTTGAGAGTAATCTTTACAATCAGGCGATTTATTATGAACCAAATAGATTGGCTAGCTACTATGACTACGAGTCAATGGAATATACTCCTGAGATTGCTGCGGCATTGGACATTTACGCTGAAGAATCTACAACACCAAACGAAGACGGTTTTATTCTACAAATCTATTCAGAATCAAAAAGAATAAAATCCGTATTAGCCGATTTATTTAATAATGTTTTAGATATTAACACCAACTTACCTATGTGGACAAGAAACACGTGTAAGTATGGTGACAACTTTATTTATCTCAGACTTGACCCTGAAAAAGGTGTCATTGGTAGTATTCAGCTCCCAAACATTGAAGTTGAAAGATATGAGTTGGGTATGTCAGAAAGAATGGGTACCTCTAACATCAAAACACCTGACAATAGTAAGGGACTTAAATTCACTTGGAAAGCCAGAAATATGGATTTCCAACCATGGGAAATAGGTCACTTCAGATTATTGGGGGATGATAGAAAACTCCCTTATGGTACATCCATGTTGGAAAAATCAAGACGTACTTGGAAACAACTTTTGTTATCAGAAGATGCGATGTTAATTTACAGAACATCAAGAGCACCTGAGAGAAGAATTTTCAAAGTGTATGTTGGTAACATGGAAGATGATGATATTGAAGCATACGTACAAAGAGTTGCCAACAAATTCAAAAGAGAACAAATTGTAGATTCAAAGACAGGTAATGTTGATATGAGATTCAACCAAATGGCGGTTGACCAAGATTATTTCATTCCTGTAAGAGACCCGGCACAACCTTCTCCAATTGATACTTTGCCAGGAGCAACAAACCTTTCTGAAATTGCCGATATTGAATACATTCAGAAAAAACTTGTAACAGCACTTCGTATTCCAAAAACATTCTTGGGATTTGAAGAAACTGTTGGTGATGGAAAATCATTAGCATTACAGGATATTCGTTTTGCTAGAACTATCAACAGAATTCAAAAATCGATGTTGCAAGAGATGAATAAAATTGCTATTATTCACCTTTTCTTATTGGGATTTGAAGAAGAAGTTTCAAACTTTACTTTAGGTTTAACAAACCCTTCAACACAAGCTGATTTATTAAAAGTTGATTTGTGGAAAGAAAAAATGTTGTTGTATAAAGATGTTGTTACAGACCCAGGAAACGGTATTCAACCAGCATCTTCAACATGGGCTAAAAAGCACATATTTGGTTGGTCTGATGATGAAATTAGAACTGACTTACTACAACAGAGAATGGAAAGAGCTATTGGTGAGGAACTTAAAAATACCCCTACAGTTATTGCTAAGACAGGTATCTTTGATACATTGGATAAGTTATATGGTACTAAAGAAGGTGCAGGAGCTCCGGCAGCACCTCCGGGTGAAGTTAGTGAGCCCGCGGCAACAGAACTCCCCGGTGGATTAGGTGGCGGATTTGAAGCTGAGTTTGGTGGAGGTGGAGGAGCACCCGAAACACCTGAAACCCCACCTGGTGAAGAAGCTGCGGTAACACCTGAATCTACCAGTATAAAGGACTTAAATATTCTCTTAGAAAATGATATTCATGGTTCAAAATTCTTAGATTTAAGTATTGGTCAACAAAACTTAGGAAAAATTGCTGAGGAATTGGATAAGTTACTTGGTTCGTAATATTTATTTATGAATCCAAATAACCCCTGCAAACATGACATTCGGAGAAATTAAATCAATTATCGAAAAAAACCTACTGGAATCTTACAGTAATCCAGCCAACTTTAAGAAAACTCTTAGAGAATTCAAACATAATATTTTAGAAAACAAAGCTTACTCGAAGTTATATTCGTTGTATGATGACTTATCTACACCCAAAAATCTTAGTAAAGAAGATGCTGAAGAATATTTGGAGGAAGGTGTTTCATTGATTAGATACATTTTGGAAAATGTAAAATTACCAAAAAAAGGTGGTAATGTTGAAAACCTATACAAAGATTTAGATATCTTGGTGTATCTTAACTCAATCAACATTCAAGAAAGGATTCAATCTAAGAAAAATGTTTTAGGTGTATTAATGTCAAAACCTAAAATAAATGAGAATGTTACACAGATTCCATTAAAATCTATGGTGAGTATTGCTAATCAGACAATTCAAAAATATTTGGAGACTTTGGATGAAACCACTAAAAAGAATGTTTTCCACGTTTTTGCGGGCAATCAAGAAGATTTAGAAAAAGAATTTGAAACTTTAAAAGAAAATACGATTCAAAAATTATCTTCTTTGAAAGATAATGAATCAGAAAGTGATGTTGTAAAAACTATTAAAGAAACGATTGAAAAGATTCAATCTGAAAAATTTGACCAACTCAATTATGTGAGATTGAAACAACTTGGTGATTCTATTGTTCTTGAGTCCTAATCTTTTGTTTGTATTGGGCTGACAATTTCTTTTTTCTCTTACTAACAGATTTTTTCTCAAACTCCTTAAGTTCAAGGAGTTTTTTTGTTTGCTTGGTTTTGATTACCTTTCCCTTAAGTTCTTTAAGAGACTTCTCAATATTACCTTTTACTATGACTACTAACATATACAAGAAATATTTGGTAATTTGGTAAAATTCTATTATAATTTCTAAAAAGACAATAAAAGTTAGAAATTTAACTTAATGAAAAAAGGTAAAACAATTAAAATTAATCAATATGAATCTTTAAAAACATCTTATGGTACTGTTGATTCTAAAAATTTAAAGTCACTGTACATAAATCTTCAAACGTGGGTATTACCTAAAGATGAGTATGAAAATTGGGAAAGAATTGTTGGGAATCTCAGTAGAGAAATAAAACATTCTGTTTATGAAAGTTTAAATAGAGAACTATTTCAAGAAAATTTTATCGTTGATTTAGACTTGAGAACAAGTGGGATTCAGGTAGGTAAAAAAAGTTTTATGAATCTTGAAATAAACTTATTCACCAAAAATGAATTAGATTTCAAATCAATGATAGTTAAAGATTCTGTCAAAAAAATTATCAAAGAAATTTATAAAAATTGTATTATACGAAATACTAAATTTTTATTTTCATCGTCCAAAAACCCTATATCGGAGAAAACATTCATATAACTTAGTATTTATCATTTAAAAGATAAGATGAAAGATTATAGAATATTGAACGCCAGTGAAACGGGTAGGGGTATTTTAATTGAAATGGATGCGGGATGGGTATCACCATCAGACCCAAAAAATGTTGACATTCTTCGTGAACAAAAAGAATTGGACTATAGAAATCCTTTTGAGTTTTATGCTGTATTACAGAAGTACGGAGTACCTAATAGAAACGGTAGAGTATATCCTGAAAAGATTTTAAAGAGAGAAGCTGAAAAATATAAAACCGCAATTAAGAAAGGTTTATCAACTTCTGAATTAAATCACCCTGAGTCATCTCTTATTGACTTGGATAGAGTTTCACACCTAATTACCGATATTTGGTGGGATGGTAATGTTCTAATGGGTAAATTAAAATTATTAACTTCACCAGGATTTCACGAAAAAGGTATTGTTTCTACTAAAGGTGACATTGCGGCTAACTTAATGAGACAAGGTGTTACTATGGGTGTATCTTCTCGTGGAGTCGGTTCATTAAAGAAAGTTGGAGAACAAAATGAAGTTCAAGATGACTTTGAACTTATCTGTTTTGATTTAGTATCATCACCATCAACACCTGGCGCATACCTATTCAACAACCCTGAAGATAGGGTTAAGTACGAAGAAAACTTGGATGAGGAAAAAAAACAACACATTAAAGACCACGGAATGGAAAAATCAGTTGATTTAATGAAAAAATTATCCGATTTTTTGGGAAGATAAAAAAAACTTTAAATTATGGATGAGAAATTCTTTGTAGCAAAAATTGTTTATGAGTTACCCGACGAAAATTCAGGTAGATTAAAAAAAATTCGAGAGGAGAAATTGGTTAGAGGTTATTCAGTAACCGACGTAGAAGCCAAGGTCACTGAGAAGTATCAAGGCTTTCAACACGATTGGAGAATCTTTTCGGTTGGTGAAAGTAAAATTGATGAAGTTATCGAATAATATTAAAGTGGTCTAATTTGACCACTTTTTTTTTAATCCGTTTTTGAAGTTTTTTATTAATGAAAGCTTCAAAAACGGATTTTTTTGTTTGGTGCAATATTTATTAAGAAAAAAATAATGCAAGAAACTAAAAATTTAGTTGAAGAGGCTTTGATTCAAATGAAAAATGTTGAAGAAGTAATTGCCGAAAACGCAAAAGGAATACTTGCTTCTACTATGAAGGAAGAAATCAGTCAGTTAGTAAAAGAATCTCTTTCAGAACAAGAAACTGAAGATGAGGTTGAAATGGATGCCGAGTTGGACATGGTTGACATGGGCGACGAAGCTGATAACGACGAGGAAGAAATCGGAATGGACGACATGGAAATGTCTGACGAAATGGACGACATGGAAATGTCTGACATGGAAGACACTATCGATTTAACAAACGCGTCAGACGAGGAAATCTTGAAAATCTTCAAATCTATGAGTGAAGAAGATGGTATCATCGTTAAGAAAGATGGTGAAGACGTACACATCAAAGATACTGATGAAGACGTTGAGTACATTGTAAAACTTGACGAATCAGAAGAAATGGAAGAATTCAACGAAGAGTTGGATGAAGAAGACACTGATTTAGATGCTGTATTAAGTGCTTTAGGACTTGATGAAGAAATGGACAGTGAAATGTCTGAAGAAGAAGACGATGAAGTTGTTTACGAAATTGAGATGTCTGATGAAGATGAAATGATGGAAGAGTACGATGAAATGATGGAAGAAGAAGATATGGATGATTCTGAAGAAGATGAAGACATGAATTCTGAAGACTATCACCTTGAAGAAGCTAAAATGACTGTAAAACCAAAGGGCGTTGGAATGGGAAATCCTAAATTCAAGTACGGTAAAACATTACCAAAAAAGGGTTTCGACGAAAAGAAAAAAGAGGGTCCAAAAACTATGGGTACTGGTAAAGCTAAATTCGAATTCAAAGAAGGTGAAATGGAAGAAAACTATGGTTCTAAAAAACACGAATACAAACGTAAGGATGTAGACGGTGTTGAAAAGAAAGCTGGTGAAAAGAAAGGACACTACAAAGATTACGAAAAAGAAGAAACCAAAGAAGCTGCTAGAACTTATGGTATGGGGTCTAAAGAAGGTAGAGGTTTGAGAAAAGGTATCACTAATAACAGAAATTACAATTACACTAATAACGGTGTTAAAGTAGAATCTGTTGATACTGAAATGAAAATGTTAAGAGAGAAAAACGAAGAATACAGAAAAGCATTAAATGTATTTAGAGAAAAACTCAACGAAGTAGCTGTTTTCAATTCAAACTTGGCTTACGCAACCAGATTGTTCACTGAACACTCTACTACCAAAAAAGAAAAAATAAACATTTTGAGAAGATTTGATTCTGTAGAATCTTTGAAAGAATCAAAACAACTCTACAAAACAATCAAAGACGAGTTAGGTCACGTTGAGACTAAAAACATCAATGAGAGTGTTGACAAAGTTGTTAACAACTCAATGAGTTCAGGTTCATCACAAAACTTAATCGAGTCAAAGACATACGAAAATCCACAATTCTTAAGAATTAAAGATTTGATGTCAAAAATCTAAATAAACTAAAAACAAAAAAACCAAAACTAAAATGGGAGCATTATTAGAATCAGGTCTTGTAGGTAACATCGGTCTTAAGCACTTGAAAGTTATCAAAGAAGACACAATTAACAAATGGGACAAATTAGGGTTCCTAGAAGGCTTAAAAGGTCACCTAAAAGAGAATGTCGCTCAATTATATGAAAACCAAGCGTCATACCTCATCAACGAAGCGTCAACAACTGCTGACTCAGGTTCTTTCGAAACTGTAGTTTTCCCAATCGTAAGAAGAGTATTCTCTAAACTTTTGGCTAACGACATCGTTTCTGTACAAGCAATGAACCTTCCTATCGGTAAGTTGTTCTACTTTGTACCTTTCATTCAGGAGTACGAAACAGAAACTGCTACAAACGCTCAACACTACGCACCTTACGGAGCTCCTAACGCTTCTTCAGGTCAAACACCAAACAGTGGTTACAACCCTAACACTCAGAAAGACTTGTATGACAAGTTCTACGAAGGTAACGAACCAGCTCTTGACCCACCAGGTCTTTATGACTACTCTAGAGGTGAGTGGACTGCTGTAACTGCAGACAACGCTACTGTACAGTGGGTTGGTGATGTTATGGTTCCTGCAGCATACTCTTACAGTTCAGCAACTACAAAAGTATTGTTGGTTATGT
>JACCEB011957509.1_pt1 | contig 13278 bp, 10 predicted proteins | sample 7454761 | NCBI WGS metagenome assembly JACCEB01 (sample SAMN15323454, study PRJNA562643) | freshwater metagenome | isolation source: river surface water | place: USA:Blue River Watershed | collected 2017-08-18 | reverse complement strand
TGCGTGAATAGAAATCAACTTGGTTTTTCTTCTCGGCGCCCCATTGCCCATTGTTAAAGAGGATAACAGTTACACCAATTTTTTCTCGGGCACAGGTTAATAATTCATTAAGACTAATACCCCAAGCACCGTCGCCCACATAAGCAAAAACAGGACGATTCGGGGAGGCAATCTTAGCACCTACTGCTACTGGGAAAGCGTAACCGCAGTTACCAAAACTCATCGCGGCAAGCATAGATCTTGGTTCATCAAAACGTAAGTACGAATTAGATACCGAGCAAATGTTGCCAATGTCAGTTGAAACAATTGAGTTCTTGGGTAGAGCATTTTCAATCGCCCGCAACATCTCGCGAGGATGCATTGCTTTACTGTCTTTGATCATGTCGATCGAATAGGGATCCTTCTCATGGGTCCACGAGCTAAGCTCCTCTTCCCAAGCAGTCTTTTCGCCCTTAATAACTGCATCACGCTCCGATTTATTTTTAATGCAAGCCACTTCGCGGGTTTTTAATTTAGCCAAAAGTGCTGCCGCAGCCTCTTTAGCATCGCCATTAATACCAACTGAAATTGGTTTCACTAGGCCAAGCATCTTCCCATCAGCATCGATCTGAATAATCTTGGCATTCTTAGGCCAGTAATCGAGGCCATGCTGAGGCAATGTGCCAAATGGCCCAAGGCGTGTGCCAAGTGCTAGCACAACATCTGCCTTGGAAATTAACTTCATGGCGGCCTTTGATCCTTGGTAACCCAAGGGCCCTGCCCAGAGTGGGTGCGAGGCTGGGAAAGAGTCGTTATGTAAATAACTATTGGCAACGGGCGCATGCAAATATTCAGCTAGAGCCACAGCCTCCTTAGTGCCACCAGACATAATCACACCGCCACCTGCCAGAATTACTGGAAACTTAGCCTTGGCTAATAAATCAGCTGCCTCCTCGAGGGCTTTCTCACTCCCAGCACCGAGCTTCACACGAATAGGCTTTGGAATTTCACATTCAATATCGCCATAGAAGAAATCGCGTGGAATATTAACCTGGGTCGGTCCCATTTCTAACAATGCACGATCAAAGGCACGCGCAGTTAGCTCTGCCATGCGACGAGGATTCATGATGTGCGCTTGGTATTTAGTGATCTTTGAGAAGATGGGTAACTGCTCAGTCTCTTGAAATCCCCCAAGGCCCATAGTCATTGAGCCAGTTTCGGGGGTAATCATCACAACTGGCGAGTGTGCCCAATATGCAGCTGCTAAGCCAGTTACAAAATTGGTCACACCAGGACCATTCTGACCAATACAAACCCCATGTCGTCCCGAGACGCGTGCATAACCATCCGCCATGTGGACGGCGCCCTGCTCATGTGCGACCGGTATGAAACGAATACCTGCAGCAGGAAAAATATCGAGCGCATCCATAAATGCAGATCCCACAATACCGAATACATCAGTTACGCCTTGTGACACCAATGTCTCAATAAAAGCTTCTGAAGGTGTCATTTTTTGAATACCAGTAACAACGATTCGGTTGGGATTGGACATTTGATTCATAGATAGCTCCTAAATTGGGTTTGTGTTTATTTCACTATATTAATAGTACTCTATGCCATATTAATGCATCTCATTTAACTGAACAACTTGTTTCATATAAGTATAAATACTTATAAATAAGGCTATATTTATATAAATGTTCAGTTAAAATGAACAAATTAATTAATTTATTAGGATTAATTGAGATATGAGTGAGATTGATACCCTTGAGTTTGGGGAGGTTGCAAAAAAAGACCTCGGTTCTGAAAACTCCTCGATGCTTCGAGGAATTTCAATCCTTGAGTCTCTGGTAAGCCTTCGCGAGCCGGCCAGCCTCGCCCAGCTCATGCAAATTACCAAAATGCCTAAGGCATCCCTTCATCGGACATTGGCTATTTTTGAAGAAGCAGGCTTAGTTGTTAGGGAGCCAGGTGGAAAAACCTACGCCCCTGGCGAGCGCCTCTCCCGTTTGGCTCTTGAGACCTTGTGTCACGATAGTATCTCAGCGATTCGTCATGGCATCTTGCGTAAACTTGTAGCCGACCTAAAAGAAACATGTAACTTGGCCATCCTCCGTCGAGGAGAACTTTTTTACTTAGATCGGGTTGAAGCTAATTGGCCATTACGTTTGCACTTGCCTCCTGGCACAGTCTTACCACCCCACTGTAGTGCCAGTGGTAAGTTGCTGTTAGCCTATAAGCCAAAGGATGAACGTATCAAATTAGTAGATACATTGCCCCTGGAGCAATTTACTCATCGTACGATTGTGGATCGCGATGTTCTTCTATCAGAACTCGATCGAATTGCTGCTAATGGTTATGCGGTTGATAACGAAGAATATGTCTTAGGCGTTTCATGCGTTGCTGTTCCGGTTAAAGATCAGTCTGGTGAAGCGGTTGCAGCAATTGCAATTCATGCTGCTACTGCACGCCTACCATTAAATCAGGCGATGGAGTACATACCAAAGTTATTACTTGCGGCCAATCAAATTAGCGCCACCTTGCATTAGCATGACCAAGCAAGCTTCTTATCCGTATCTGCAAAAACTAATTGACGGGGTTAAAACTCAAACAAAGCTTGGAGTGGTTTATCCGCTCAGCATCCCAGCGCTTGAGACTGTTCAACATATTGTTGCGCATCAACTCTGTAAACCGGTTTTAATTGGCCCAAGAGAAGAGATTCAAGGTCTCGCAAAAGATGCGCAGATTAATCTCGCTAATGTTGAAATTATCAATACATCTTCCGATCCAATCGAAGCGGCCAAGAAATCTGTTCAGCTTACGCGTGAAGGTGTTTTTGGCGCCCTTATGAAGGGTTCTTTACATACAGAAGAGCTCATGGCATCCGTAGTTAGTCGCGATGGTCTGCGGACCCAAAGTCGTATTAGCCATCTATTCTTATTTGATATCAAAACATATCCTAAACTTTTGGGTATTAGTGATTGCGTGGTAAACATAGCCCCCGACCTTGCTCAAAAAAGACATATATTGCGCAATAGTCTAGAGGTATTAGATCAGCTCAATATTAAACATGCAAAGGTCGCAATCGTTGCTGCTACCGAGGTAATTAATCCTGCTATGCCCGCTACCACTGACGCAAATACATTAGTTGAGGAACATCAAGAGAGTGCGATCTATCCAGGCGCCCTAATTGAGGGCCCCTTTGGTTTTGATAACGCCATTTCTGCAATCTCTGCAAAGACCAAGGGTATTACATCCTTGGTGTCAGGTGACCCCGATTTAATTTTGGTGCCCGATCTTCAGGTGGGTAATATTTTGTATAAGGCACTTGTTTATTTGGGCGGTGCTGAGTGTGCGGGGGTAATTCTAGGTGCAAGCGTACCAATTATCTTGACCTCGCGTTCAGACTCAATTTTTTCGCGGCTTGCTTCGACTGCTCTCGCTCTGCACATTGCTAAAAATTAGGGAATAATGCCCTCTACTTTGATCTCATCCTAATCATGTTCAAAATCTTTTCGTCAGACCCCGTTCACGATCCCATCACCAAGGTTGGGTCTGCTACTGAAATTAAGACCACTACCTGCTACATGTGTGCCTGCCGTTGCGGCATCCGAGCGCATTTGCGTGATGGCGAGTTGGTTTATATCGATGGCAATCCAGAGCATCCACTCAATCAAGGCGTAATTTGCGCTAAAGGTTCGTCTGGCATCATGAAGCAGAAATCCCCTGCTCGGATTACTAAGCCGCTGTTACGCAAAGCGGGTGCTGAGAGAGGCACATCAGAGTTTGAGGAGATTAGTTGGGAGCGTGCCTTTGATTTACTTACTACGCGCCTAGCCAAAATACGAGAGACCGATCCTAAGAAGTTTGCTCTCTTTACTGGTCGGGATCAAATGCAGGCCCTCACCGGTTTGTTTGCACGCCAGTTTGGCACTCCTAACTATGCAGCGCATGGCGGCTTTTGCTCAGTCAATATGGCTGCTGGAATGATCTATACCATCGGCGGCAGCTTCTGGGAATTTGGAGGACCCGATCTAGAGCAAGCTAAATTATTTGTAATGATCGGGACTGCTGAAGATCACCATAGTAACCCAATGAAGATTGCTTTATCGAAGTTCAAACGCAATGGTGGGCGTTTTATCTCCATTAATCCTGTACGAACTGGCTATTCAGCAATTGCTGATGAGTGGATACCCATCAAGCCCGGAACCGATGGTGCTCTCTTTATGGCATTAATGCATGAGTTAATTAAAGCAAACACCGTCGATCATGAGTTTTTGTCACGTTACACCAACTCTGCGCAATTAGTTTGTCTTGAGTCTGGTCCTGAAGAAGGTCTATTTCTATTTGATCCCGATAGCGATCCGATTAATGCTGACACTCCACATAATAAATATGTTTGGGATCAAAATACCCATAGTGCTAAGCCATGCCTTGATCAGACTGCAAAGCCAGCTATGACCGGTGAGTTTGTGATGGGTCACGGGCCTCATCAAGGTAAGCGGGTTACCCCTGCTTTTGAGTTACTGTGCCGTCAAGTCAAAGCTTGCACGCCTGAGTGGGCAGCAAAGATTACTTCGATACCAGCAGAACGTATTCGCTTACTGGCAAAAGAGATGGCGTATACGGCATTTCAGCAAGCCTTTGAGTTACCGATTGTCTGGACTGATTCCTTTGGTCAGAAACACAACTCAGTGACCGGTCGACCCGTTGCCTTTCATGCCATGCGCGGTCTATCGGCTCACTCTAATGGTTTCCAAACTACCCGTGGACTTGCAGTCTTGATGACCTTATTAGGTACGATTGATCGCCCAGGCGGCTTTCGTCATAAGGCACCCTATCCCAGGCAAATACCGCCAAATATCAAGCCACCTTCTTCTGAGGCAGACATCAAACCCAACACACCGCTGGGGAAAGCCCCGCTTGGTTGGCCCACTCGCCCTGAGGACCTTGCGCTCGATAGCAATGAGCAACCACTGCGCATCGATAAAGCCTATAGCTGGGAGCATCCCTTAGCAGCGCATGGTTTGATGCATAACGTAATCACCAATGCGGTCAAAGGTGTCCCTTACTCGATCGATACGTTGATGATCTTTATGGCGAATATGTCGTGGAACTCCACCATGAATACCATGGAGGTGCGCGAGCATCTCAATGCCAAGGATGGAAACGGTGAGTTTAAGATTCCTTTCTTAGTTATTTGTGATGCGTTCCAGTCCGAGATGGTAGCTTTTGCCGATCTGGTCTTGCCCGATACAACTTATTTGGAACGACACGATACGATGAGTATGCTCGATCGCCCCATCTCAGAGTTTGATGGCCCATGCGATTCTGTGCGTATCCCAGTACTACCACCAACTGGTCAGTGCAAACCATTTCAAGAAGTCTTGGTTGAACTAGCATCACGCCTTAAGTTCCCAGCATTTACAACTGCAGAAGGCGGGCGCAAGTTTAAGGACTATCCTGATTTCATAACTAATTTCCAGACCGCACCTGATTCTGGTATTGGCTTCTTGATGGGCTGGCGCGGCAAAGAAGGTGAAAAGAGTATGCGGGGGGAGCCTAACCCCAATCAGTGGCAGATGTATGCAGAGAATAATTGTGTGTTTCATTACAGCATGCCACCAGAGCATCAATATATGCGCAATTGGAATCAAGGCTATCTTAATTTTGCTAAGGCTAATGCTCTGCGTCAGAAGAATGATCCAATCATCTTGGCGGTTTACTCGGATATCTTGCAGCAATTTCGTTTAGCGGCAAAGGGTCAACGCCCTGGCAGAACCCCTCCGGCACATCTTAAAGAGCGGATTACTCAATTCTTTGATCCGCTACCTTTTTGGTATCCACCACTTGAGGATGCAGTCACTAATTTAGAGGAATATCAAATCAACGCCATTACTCAGAGACCGATGGCAATGTATCACTCCTGGGATTCTCAAAATGCATGGTTGCGACAGATTCATAGCCATAATTATTTGCACATCAATACCAAGACCGCTGTCGAACAGGGTATTGAGGACGGTGCGTGGATCTGGGTCGAATCACAATGGGGCAAGGTGCGCTGTATGGCACGTCACACAGAAGCAGTTGATCCTGGAACAGTTTGGACCTGGAATGCGATTGGTAAAGCCGAATCCGCCTGGCACTTAGATCCAAATGCGGACGAATCTAAAAAAGGTTTCTTACTAAATCACCTCATTACCGAAGAGATCCCCCTCGTTAATAATGCAGGAGCATTTCGAGTCAGCAATTCTGACCCGATTACGGGCCAAGCGGGCTGGTATGACGTGCGTGTTAAGGTGAGTCCCGTTAGTTCGAGCGAGGATGCCGATACTTGGCCTAAGGCACGAGCTTCTTTAGTTCCCGGAATGATTTCAGAGAATTAATATGCAAACATCTACGCAAACTAGTAAGCAACTTGCTCTGGTCATTGATCTCAATGTTTGTGTTGGCTGCCATGCCTGCGTGACATCTTGTAAGGAATGGAATACGCAAGGCTCTGCAGGCCCGATGACCGATCAAGATCCCTATGGCGCAAGCCCCAGTGGCACTTTCTTTAATCGTGTGCAAACCTTTGAAGCAGGTGTGTTCCCAAAGATGGACACTGTCCACTTCCCCAAATCATGTTTGCATTGCGAAGACCCACCTTGTGTACCAGTGTGTCCAACGGGTGCTAGTTATAAGCGTAAAGAAGATGGCATTGTGTTGGTTGATTATGATAAATGCATTGGTTGCAAATACTGTGCTTGGGCTTGCCCCTATGGTGCACGTGAGCTTGATGAAGAGCGTCAGGTCATGACCAAGTGCACTTTATGTGTTGACCGTATTTATAGTGAGGCCCTGCCCGAGTCCGAACGTAAGCCGGCCTGTGTAGTGGCCTGCCCTACTAGCGCTCGTATTTTTGGTGATGTGCATGACTCACTATCCGATGCGAGCAAAGCGATTGCTGAGCGAGGCGGCTATGAACTCATGCCAGAGTGGAAGACCAAACCAGCCAATCATTATTTACCTCGCTCTATTACAGAAACCATTGCTGCCGTGAAAGCAGAAAACTAAGATGCACCCTACTTTTTCATTAATTCTGTTTACGAGCATGGCTGGTATGGCTCAAGGGGCTATTGTGAGTTTGGCAGTTCTTAACTCTGGCCCCGATCAATTGCCAAGTGAACTCTTAAATCTTTATGTTTTCCCCATTATTTTGACTCTCTTAATTGGTGGTTTAATAGCCTCAACCTTTCATTTGGGGCATCCCGAACGCGCTTGGCGTGCCGTTATGATGTGGCGTACCTCATGGTTGTCGCGTGAGGTCTTGATTCTCCCGGCATTTATTGCACTCACGGCATTAGCCTATTACCTCTCTTGGCAAGCCAGCGTTCCTAATTGGTTATGGCTACTTTTAAGTGTTGCTGCACTCTTCCTTTGGATTTGCACTGCCATGATTTATCAGTGCATTCGTTTTATACAGGAATGGGCCCACCCAGCTACGATGGCGAATTTTATTGTCTTGGGTATTAGTTCTGGATGGTTCTTGTTGATGACCTTGCTCTCGCTTTGGTCGATATTGCATCCCAATCAGGCTGTGGTCACGCGTTCGAATAGTGCGGGTATCGCTGGTTTTACAGGGTTCTTGATCCTTTTATCCCTGACCCTCAAGCTTTGGATCTGGAAACGGAATCGTGGACTTAAGCCCATATCGACCTTACGAACAGCCACCGGGATTAAGACTGGCTTTATACGTCAGATCTCGATGGGAATGATGGGTGGTAGTTTTAATACTCGTGAGTTTTTTCATCAACAGACCGCCTTCTTTGTAGCCAATGTACGCAAGATAGCCTTCTTTGGGACCTACTTATTGCCAGTTCTTTTATTGGCTATGGTCGTCAGTAATGGCTCTCTTGATTTATTAATTATCGCCTTTGTAATTCATTGTGCTGGTTTGATGGCAGAGCGCTGGTTATTTTTTGCAGAAGCCAATCATCCACAAAACCTTTATTACCAACGAATTTCTTAGGCTAATTAGAGGCCAAGCTCACTGAAGTATTCGTGATGTTCAGTATTCAGAGTTGAGACGCGCCATTCGATTGCTTCGTCCTGGATACCAAGTGCTAGGCGTCGAATAATAATTACCGGTGCTCCCACTTTCAAATTAAGCCATTCTGCTTGTTGTTTGGTAGCAGATCCAGCACGTAGACGTTCGCTGGTTCGAACCACCGTTTGCCCGTACTGGGCTTGATAGAGCTGATAGATGCTGCCTTCTCTGTTTTGAAATGCTGCCCGACTGAGTTTAGGAAAGCGCGCCTTGCTTAAAGTGATGTGATCAATCAATACACAGGTTTGATCCAAAAAGAGTCGATTAACGATTCTCCAAACAGATGACCCCTCTTTAATCGATAGTTTGTTGGCCTCTTCGAGATTAGCGCTAGCGCTTTGAAAGGAAACAAGGTCTACTTTCGGATAATTCTTGTGTTCTGTATTGTGTTTAACAACATGAAAGAAGTAATACAACAGCCGTTGCTCGTCATGCTCGGCAATATAAGTACCCTTACCTTGCCTACGAATTACAATCCCCTCAGCGACTAGCTCATCTACTGCTTTACGCAAAGTACCGATCGATACCTTGAGCTCTTTAGCAAGATCTTTCTCGGCAGGTAATGCCTGCCCCATAAAGAAACGTCCCCTCACTAAATCATTAGTGATCTTCTGTTTTACTTCTTGGTAGGCGGTAATTGCTTTCATATGAAGATTGGTCACCCAATAATTGGGTGACCAAGCAGACTATTTACGCAGACTCATACAAACGGGTCATTACAAACTCATTATGGCCAAGGATCTCTGCAGCGGTTAGCTCACCATTGGCAGTACGCAAGAGCGCATCCAATAGTTTCTCGCCGGCAGTATCCATATTCTCCTCACGACGCAAAATACCTGATACATCGACATCAATATGCTCAGACATTGTGCGAACAGTTTTGGGGTTGGCACAAAGTTTGATTACGGGAAGAATGGGATTACCAATCACGTTACCTTGACCAGTTGGGAAGAAATGAGCAGCAAAGCCCGAGGCAGCGCACAGGGTTACCATCTCAGCGGCAGCTGATGAAGAGTCCATAAACCATAGACCTTTACCAGTGGGCGCTTCTGCTTTATCCAATACGCCGTCTACCATACATTTTTTACCAATCTTCTGAATATTGCCCAAGGCTTTTTCTTCGATGGTTGTAAGGCCACCTGCAATATTGCCTTTGGTAGGTTGTGAGTCAGATAGGTCACTGGTCTTATTGCGCTCCACAACACCTTGGTAGCGATCAAACATCATCTTGAACTTGGCTTTGATCTCTGGTGTACGGCAACGCGCCTCCACTAGATGCTCACCGCCCGTCAGTTCTGTGGTCTCACCGAATACCAAGGTAGATCCAATCTCATATAACTTATCAAATGCATTACCAACGGTTGGATTTGATCCGCATCCCGAGGTTGTATCCGACTCACCGCATTTGGTTGAGACCCACAGCTCGGATAAAGGCGCTGAGACGCGTTGTGCTTTGGAGGCATGCTTCATGAATTTATATGCAGCACGGCTGGCATTAGCAATTGTTGTGGTATCGCCATTCCCCTCGATCCAAAATCCTTCAACAGGCTTACCGGATTTTTTGATTCCTTCTACAACCTTAGCGGTCCATTGGGGCTCGATACCAATCACCACCACAGCGGCAACGTTGGGATTGCATCCAGCACCAATGAGGGTACGGAAGTGCAACTCCAGGTCAGCACCGAATTGGAGACGGCCATAGGGATGGGTAATTTTGACAGTACCCTTAATATTGTTGGTAACCGCATCACAGGCGGCATTCGAGAGGTCATCTAACGGCAGAATAATCACATGATTACGAATCCCCATGCGGCCGTTCTCACGACGGTAACCCATAAAAGTGGCTTTTTTTAAATCGATCATCTTTTATCTTTCTTTCTGTTTAGGTAGAAAATACGTGGCTTACCAGCGTTTTGTTTTAACATTTTGAACATGCAAGTGCTCACCCTTTTTAATGGGGGCGACAACCTTACCAATATCCACGCCGTATTTAATCACCGTATCACCGACCTTTAGGTCTTGTAAGGCAATTTTGTGACCAATTGGAATATCACTCTCCGATTTAATCTTGAGGGTGCTATCACCTTCCATTACCCAACCAGTTAAATCAGTTCCCGAATTGACGCCTTCTACTACGACGACTCCCACAACATCTCCAGGTTCATGTACGACGAAATGAATCATGCTTTTCTCCTTTTAGGTACTACTATTAATTGGTCCAACGCTTACTAATGCCACTATGAATTTCTTGTATAACCGTATCGTTGACGGCGACTCCTGTTCGCATCGCTTGTGAACGTTGGGCAAAACGTCTTTGTCCCGGTAAACGGATCCCGTCATCGCTTGCCAACATGTCTAAGAATGCTGCGATACGTTTGTTATAAGTCCCCGCACCCGATAGGCCTGGATCAATTGTGATGAGTAGTTGTCCAAGACGAGGCTTATTGCCTTTCATGGCAAAGAAAGTATCGGCCTCATACGAAAACTGACTACCCGATAGACCTACTGCTAAGAGCTCAATGATGAGAGCTAATAAGGCGCCCTTATCACCGCCCAGGGGAACCATTAAACCCTTTAAACCTTGGTTTGGATCGGTGGTGGGTTTACCCTCTGCATCCAAGGCCCAGCCCTCTGGGATTAGCTCGCCTTTTTTAGAGGCTACTAATAACTTGCCGCGGGCGACCGCAGATAAAGACATATCAATCACTAATGGGTCTTTACCCTTAACCGGAAATGCCACTGCAAGCGGATTCGTTCCAAAGAGTGCTTTTTTCCCACCCGCCATTGGCATGGCAGCAGGTGTATTGCCCAAAAGTATCGAAACATAACCAGCGCGTGCCGCTGCCTCGGTGTAATGTCCGGCAACGCCAAAGTGATGCGTATTTTTAATAGCGACCAATCCAACACCGCATGCATTTGCTAAGCGCACCGATAAGTCAGTTGCCATTTTGATAGCCGGAAATGCCAAACCATCTTGGCCATCGACTAAGGCAGACGCTGCTTTATACATATGCACTTTCAAATTAGCTCGAGTATTAACGCGTCCATACTTGGCATGCCCTGCATATTGGGCAACTCGGGCTAGGCCATGCGATGCCAGACCATCAGCCTCAGCCAGAGCTAAAAAGAGTGCTGTATCAGCCGCAGCATCATGTCTAATATCGGCAGCACGTAAGCCTTGATAGGCAAGTTGCACCATCTCCTGAAATGAATGACTCACGCTTGTTTCTCCAAAAATGCATTTACTTCCCGAGCAATCATATTGCTAACACGTTCATTACTTTCTTCTGTAACTCCGGCAATATGCGGGGTGAGTATTAAATTAGGGACATCTTTAAAATGCGATAGGTCTTTGGCAGGTTCGCTTGCAAAAACATCGAGCGCAGCCCCACCCAAACGTCCAGAGCGCAAGCGCTCTGCTAATGCCTGCTCATCAACAATGCCACCACGTGCGGTGTTAATGAAATAGGCGCCAGCTTGCAACATATCGAGCATGGTTGCCGAGAACAATCCTTTGGTCTCGGGTAATAGCGGTAGGTGCAAACTCACAATTTGGCTTTTGGCCAATACCTCTGCTAAGGGATATAAATGGATGCTGCCGTTCTGGAGTACCACCTGTTTTTCGGTAAGCATCGGATCATAGGCTATGCAATGTAATCCTAGGGCCAAGGCTTTTTCTGCAACCACCCTACCGATGCTACCAAAGCCAACGATGCCTAAAATATTGCCAGCGATTTCATGGCATTTCGAGTATTTAGGTCTTGGCCAGGCTCCTGAGAGGGTCTCAACACTGGCTGTTCCGTAGTTGCGCATCAATGCCATTGCTGTTCCTAAAACATATTCAGCAACTGAGTCTGCGTTTGCGCCGGTGGCAGGAATGACTTTAATATTGGCCTGAGCACACGCGCTTAGGTCAATATTCTCAAGACCAACCCCCAAGCGCCCTACTACTTTCAGCTGTTTAGCGGTTTGAATGAGATCTGCGCTTACTTTAGTCAAGTTCCGCACAATCCATGCATCCGCATCCACAATACCCTCGCCAAGCTTAGACGAGTCTGCATATGACTCGGGCTCATAGCGAACCTGGTGAGCTCGTTTAAGGGTTTCTAGGGCTTGACGGGAGATGAACTCGGAGATGAAAATAATTGACATATTCATATCATATAGATGACTTAGATCTCTGACAATAGGCATAGTCATTAAATTATGGTTAAATGAATCAGCATTGATTTCGTAATATAAAAATTCCATAAGGAGACATACGATGAATAAGTCCTTCTATCGAGCCTTGCATCAGATTCTGGGCTTTGCTACGGTAATCGCTCTAGGTTTTGTGAGTCCAGTACAAGCACAGAGCTGGCCCGATAAACCGATCAAATTGATCATTCCATTTGCTGCTGGAGGCACTACCGACATTATTGGACGGGTGCTTGCCCAGCAAATGTCTCCCATATTGGGCCAAAACGTTGTTGTTGAAAATCGTGGCGGTGCGGGTGGCAATATTGGCGCAGAAGCTGTTGCTAGAGCCCCTGCTGATGGCTATACCTTATTGCTTGCTTCGGGAAGTATGTTGACGGTTAATCCGCACATGTACAAGAAGATGGCAATTAATTATTCCAAGGACTTTGCACCAATTTCCACATTGGTGAGTGGTCCAATGATTATCTCGGTTAATCCAAAGTTGCCCGTAAATAATCTCAATGACTTAATTGCTTTAGCAAAAACCAAGAACCTGAATTTTGGTTCAGCAGGTATTGGTAGCCAGGTTCACTTGGCTGGCGAAAACTTTATTACAGCCGCAGGAATAAACGCTACCCATATACCTTATAAAGGCGAATCTGCTGCGTTGAGTGATTTGATTGCAGGTCAGATTGATTTCTGTGCGTGTAATGTTCCAGCATCAACTGGCTTTATTAAGGGCGGGCAAATTAAGGCGCTTGCGGTAACGAGTGCTAAGCGCTTGGCAGCACTGCCCAATATTCCTACTGTTGCAGAAGCATCGATTCCAGGATTTGAGAACGTTGGTTGGTTTGCGTTGATGGCGCCCGCTAACACACCAAAGATAATCACCGATAAGATCTACGCTGCTGCTGTTAAGGCAGTCAAGAGTGAAGCAATGCAAAAGAGCTTAGAGACCAATAGCCTCACTGCAGTTCTTAATACCCCAAAAGAGCTTGAGGCTCAAATTGCCAGTGAGTCTACCAAATGGG
>JACCEB010210241.1_pt1 | contig 13278 bp, 10 predicted proteins | sample 7454761 | NCBI WGS metagenome assembly JACCEB01 (sample SAMN15323454, study PRJNA562643) | freshwater metagenome | isolation source: river surface water | place: USA:Blue River Watershed | collected 2017-08-18 | reverse complement strand
GGCTTTGGCGCGGGTGTCGCGGTACTCGGGCAAGTAGCGACCGGCTTGGCGCATGAGCCAGACGGGGGTGTGGTCGGTGGCTTGGCGCAGACAGGCGCGCAGGAAAGTGTCGTTTTGAAGGGGGGCAAATGAAGAGGTGCTCATGCCCTGATTGTCGCAGGCCAAGCGGTGTGTTTTTCACCCCCCGATGGGGGCTTGTGACCCCAAAAAAAAGCGCTCCGGGTTTATGGGCTGGCCGGCAGTTTTTGCAAAGCCCCACGAATTTCGGCCACGCTGGGCAACTCTGAGAACAAGACGGGAGGCTGTTGGGGCACATACAAGACATACACCGGCACCCCACTGCGTCCCAAAGAAGTCAAAGCTTGGGTGATGGCGGGATCGCGCCGAGTCCAGTCGGCCCGCATGAGCGTCACTTTTCGGGCTGAAAAATCAGCCAGCAATTGCGCATCTGCCAACGTGGTTTTTTTGTTGTACTGGCAAGTCACACACCAAGCCGCTGTGAAGTCGACAAACACGGGACGGCCGGCATCCAGTTGCGCTTGTTGGGCTTGGGCACTCCAGTTTTGCCAGGGGCTTGAAGGGTTGACACTCGTCATGATCGCGTTGTCGCTGTTGGTCGAACGGGGGGCCTCAGCGGGCGTGACGCCCCCCAAGCTGGACAAGCCAATGGCACACCTCCACACGATCAAGCCGCCAAATAAACCACTCAATAACCAGCGGGTTCGACCCTTCAGCCCCAATGACCATGTCAAGCCAGCCACGCTCAAAAGCACCGCCAACAGCCCGCTGACGCCATCGATACCCGTTTGTTGACCCAACACCCACAAGAGCCAGATGACAGTGGCAAACATTGGGAAAGCCATGGCTTGCCGAAACACCACCATCCATGCGCCGGGGCGAGGCAAGGCCCGAGCGATACCGGGCCAGTAACTGGCCGCCAAATAGGGCAAAGCCATGCCCAAGCCCATAGCGGCAAAGACCGCCAGAGCTTGCCAGACCGGCAGTGCAATCGCCAAGCCGAGTGAGGCTCCCATGAATGGGGCTGTGCAAGGCGACGCCACGGCCACGGCCAATACCCCAGACAATGCGGCATCCACCGTGGGGTGCCGGCTTTGCACAGTGGCCCAGCTGCTGGGCAAGAGGTTGCCAAACTCAAAAACGCCAGCCAAGTTCAAACCCAACAAGGTGAACAACAAGGCCAATGCAGCCACCACCAGTGGCGATTGCAACTGAAAGCCCCAACCGAGCTGCTCACCAGCGGCGCGCAAGGCCAGCATCAAACCGCCCAGCAGCAGGAAAGAAAGCACGACACCCGCGGTGTAGGCCAAACCGGCAGCGCGGTGAGCGTGCGGCGCTTGGGCTGCAGCGCTTGGCGTTTGCGCAAAGCCCAACACCTTGATAGCCAACACTGGAAACACGCAAGGCATCAGGTTGAGCAGCAAGCCGCCCAACAGCGCGCCCAAAATGGCCAATGTGAGCCCCATGGCAGTTGTGCCGGAGAGGGCATTGGTTTTGGCGCTCGTGTTGGCACTGGCACTGGCATTGGCCAAGGCATTTTCAGCCAGCGCTTTGGCCAAAGCAGGAGAGATCTCGGCGGGAGCGGGCACCGCCAAAGCAGGCCATTGGCCGATGACAGGGACGTTAATCTCGAAGGTGGGCGCTTTGGGGGAAGACTCAGGCCCTGTGGCCAAGAGCCAGCGCACGGAGGATGGGCTTTCGCTGCGGTCTTCGGACACCGGGAATTTTGCGGTCCAAGTGGTCCCTTGCCATTTTTGGGTCCAGTCTTTGCCTTGGACGGCGGCGTTGTGCACCACATGGGCGGTGATGGGGAACGCACTCAAGGTTTGGCCGCGTAATTCGGCGGGCAGACCGAAAACCCGAAGTTCAAGTTGCCGGCCATCGGCAGACAGCGTGGCCTCTCCGCCAGTGATCCACTGGTCACCTTTTTGCAGTTGCGGCAGTGTTTGTGGGTAGAGTTTGCGGCTGGCTTCAAACAACGCGGCTTGTTGTGTCAGTGGCGTAGACCCATTCAAGTTCAGCGCAAATTGCCCCTCTTGAGGAATGCATTCTTGGCGGCAAACCAACCACTCTGCTTTCAGTTGAAGCGTCAATGGGGCTTGTGCCGGCCATTTGAATGTCGCACTCGCCGTCACGGGAACGGCGAGCAACACAGACCCTTCGTAGCCGTAATTGGCCAAGGTGCCAATCGGAATTTTTTTGGGGACGGGCCAAGCGATGTCGCCTGCTTGTAAACCCTCAGGCAGTTGCCATTGCAAGCGCGTGGGCAGCCCCGAGTCACCGGGGTTTTGCCAATAAGTGTGCCAATCGGGTTGGTGCTTGATGTGCAGTCCCAACCAAAATGTTTGACCGGCCTGAATGCCCTTTGGCGCATACACCATCAACTCGGTGCGCACTTGGTCGGTGACCACGACATGGGGTGGTTTGTCCAGCAGCGCAGCAAGGCCTTGGGCACTGGGTGCGGGACTGGTCAGCGCTGGTTTGCCAGAAAGCAAGGCATCGTTTTGCGCCCAACTGGGGGCAGAGATAGCCGCCAACAGCAGGGTCAGGCCCAACCCTAGGCCCAGCCCAGCGGCCATCCAAAGACGCGTCAACCAGTCTCGAAAAGACACCCAAATAATCAACATCAACTCCTGAGGGGCCCCCCGCTTGGCAGAAGGGGGCCATGAGGACGGCACTGTACACCGCCTATCAAGCCAAAGCTCTATTAAGATCTCTCTATGCAAATTCCCTCGAGATTTTGGGCCGACTTGAGCACGACCGATTTTCAGTCGCTGGCGCTGGACCGCGCCATCGCGGTGCTGCCGGTCGCGGCCACCGAGCAACATGGGCCGCATTTGCCCTTGTCGGTGGACTCTGATTTGGTCAACGGCGTGGTGTCGGCCTGTTTGCCGCATTTGCCCGCGGACTTGCCGGCCTTGTTTTTGCCCACACAGACGGTGGGGCTGAGCCCTGAACATGCGCGCTTTGCGGGAACCCTGACCCTCAAAGCCGAGACCGTCATCCGCCTGTGGACCGATATTGGCGAGTCCGTGGCTGCCTGCGGGGTTCGAAAGCTGGTGTTGCTCAATGCCCATGGAGGCCAAGTCTCGGTGATGGACATTGTGGCGCGTGACTTGCGTGCCCGCCTGGGCATGCTGGTGTACAGCGTGAGTTGGTTCAATTTGCCATTGATCGATGCCCAAGGACGCGATGTGCAGACCCTGTTCAGCGCCGAGGAGCATCGCTTTGGAGTCCACGCAGGAGACACTGAAACGTCGATGATGTTGGCCTTGCGCCCCGAGCGTGTGCGCATGGATCAAGCTAAAAACTTTCTCTCCAAAGCCCAAGAGCGAGCCGCACGTTTTGATATTTTGGGGAACGGCAAGAGCGCCAAGTTGGGCTGGCAAATGCAAGATTACAACCCCGAGGGCGCCGCAGGCAATGCCGCCGCAGCCACTCCTGAAAAAGGCCAGGCCTTGCTGGCGGCCTCAGGTCGTGCGTTGGCTCAGTTGCTGGCCGAAATTGAAAGCTTGCCGTCCGATACCTTGACGCACCGGTAAAGCAAACCCTCAGATTTCAATAGTGGGGCAGCACCAACTCGCAATGGTGCAGGCTCACGCCTTTGGGGTATTCGCGGGTGGTGTCAATGCACCCGCCCTCGGCGTACACGCCCTTGGGGTCGCGCATGCGCAACATGCGCTCGAGCACCTGAGCCGTGGCTTTCGGATTGGTCAGGGTTTGGGCCACTCGCGCCTCTACCACCGACTCGTCCATTTTTAATTCGCCGTGCTCATCGGTGTAGACACCATCTTTCCAATGAAACATTTCAATGGCTTTGGATTCGAGGGTGAATGGTTTGTCGCGTTTCCAGAAGTTGCTGAACAATCCGTTGCCCATGTACATGACCCACGAGCCCTCATAGCCGGTGACATCGGAAGAGTATTCATCGGGGTTGCGGAACCACAGGCGATCACCGGGCACATAAAAGTGGGCGGGCAGAGGCGCTTCCATGCTGCCGTACTCGATGAGAAAAACCTCATGGAACTGCCCCGAGCGAATGGCATGCCGTTCGTTCAAGTGTTGCAGGTCGGCCAATAACGCGGGATGGTGTTGCTGTAGCTCTTGCGCAATGCCGAGCAAGATGACGTATTCGGTGGCGCGGTAGCAAGAAAAATCGTAGAGCTTGCCGGTGGCTTCGGGCTGGGTCGCCGCAATCAGGGCGTTGATCAATGGCCGCCCGGGATTGAGAATAAAACCGGGTTCTTCCTCGTAGTGCCAGTCGCACTCGGGGCGCTCTGCGGCCTCGGTGTTGAAGGCCAGTGCCGTTTTGCGCGCGGCCAAGGCCATATTGCGCCGCACCCGAACATGCGATTGAAGGGCGGCCACATCGGGAAAGCTGAAACGATGCGGCGATCCCAGCAAGGCGATCCATATTTCGCGCTCGAGCGCCCAAACTGGGTCAACCGGTGCGGGGCTGTTTAACGTGCGGTGCAAGCCCAACGTGTTGTGTCGGGGCATGACCGTTTGCTGGAATTCTGGCCGCAGATTGCAAATGAGTGTGGTGTGCCCCGTGTCGTCCGGTACGCACAGCGTTTGAATTTTCGCAGCCAGTCCCCAATGCTTCAACGCCCCCACCAACTCGGCGGCCACCAAATCACCTTGGGCCGCAGGCGTGTGCAGGAGCTGGATGCCGCCTTCAAGGGTTTGGAGGGATAGCCAAGAGGTGGGGCTGTTCATACGCCTTATTCTGCCCAGCAAATGACCTTGTGAAGACTAGGGATTACACCCAAATCAGGCAGGGGTTTGGGGGCGCTTCACCCGAGACATTTATGCAAATGTGACCCAGCTGGAGTGCGCCTCCGAGTCCAAGTGCGGCAAGGTGTTGAAGGTCATCAAGAGATGCCGTTTGGCGTTGAACGCGAACTCGGTGAGGGCCGTGTTGCGGATGCGCAGATTCAGCTCAATGCTCGATTCGGGGGGCGCACCCAACACCCGACTCACCGCGGTGGCGATGGGGCCGCCGCTCGAGACCATCATCACATCTCCCGTGTGCGAGGCGCGCACATGGTCGAGTGCCGCTTCAATGCCCGCCACAAATGAGGGGTAGCTGGGCATGCCACGGGGTTGAATGCGCTCAGCCATCCAAGCCTGCAAAGCTTGTCGCAGCAAACGAAAGTGGTGGCGATACAGCTCGGGGGTGTCCGGCTTGGCCAAAGGTTCGGGATGAATGGCTTCGATCAGGGCATGGCTGTCGTATTCGTTCAAGCCCGGCCAGACCGTGGGGGTGTGCGTCAAGCCCGCACCTTCGGCAATGCCTTCCCAAGTTTGGCGGTGGCGTTTCAAGCTGCCCATGAGCACCGCTTCGATGGGTTTTGATTGCAATTTGTCGCGCAAGTAGTGCCCCAACCGCAGCGCTTGTTGGTAGCCCAATGGACTGAGTTGATCGTAGTCGTCGGCTCCAAACGAGGCTTGTCCGTGGCGGACCAAATAAAGTGTTCCCATGATGGGAGATTTTGTCTGGGCAGGTCAGCCGTCTTTGTCCCAAGAGCGACCATGGCCGGTGTCAGGCTGGCTAGAGGAGTGCAGCCTCAGCGTTAGAACTCTCGGTTTAAGACGCTGCAAAAAGTAGCGGAGTCAACATTGCCGCCGCACAAGGTGGTACCCACCTTGAGGCCTTTCAGCTGCTCTTTTTCTGACCAAGCTGCAGCAAAACTGGCAGCACCTGCCCCCTCTGCCAAGTTGTGCGTGTCGGCATACAAGTCGCGCATGGCTTGTGCGATGCGCGAGTCGTCCACCATGACGCATCGTTCAAGACCGACCTTCAAGATGGCCAATGCATTGGGGTCGGCGCGACGCACCGCCATGCCGTCTGCCAGCAAGGTGCTGACCGGGGCTTCTACCACCTGGCCTGCTGCGAAAGAGTCGGCGTAAGTGGTGGCATGCGCACTGATTACGCCAATCACTTGGACTCGGTGGCCTAATGCTTTTTTGGCGGCCAAGGCGGCGCAGGCGCCAGAGCCAAGGCCAATGGGTACGTAGACCCTGTCTAAGTCAGGGACAGCACGAAAAAACTCCCACCAAGCCGTGGCGACGCCCAGTACCAACGCCGGGTGGTAGCTGGGCACCATGTGCGCTTTGCGTTCCAGCGCGATCGCCTGCGCATGCTCGCGTGCCGCCTGAAAATCGTGGCCATGCTCGATCAGTTGTGCCCCGAGTGCTTTCATCGCGGCGTTTTTTTCCAGCGAGTTGCCCTCGGGAACCACGATGGTGCAGGTGACACCATGCCGGGCTGCGGCATAGGCAATGCTCTGCCCATGGTTGCCTCGCGTGGCACTGACCACTTCGCGGGGCAGGGTGCCGTTTTGCACAAGATGATCAAAATAGGTCAGACCACCCCTCACCTTGAACGCACCTACTGGGGTGTGGTTTTCGTGTTTGACCCAGCATTCAGTGCCCAAACGTTGGCTGAGTGTCGGCCAGCGATATTGGGGCGTAGGTCCAAAAGCCTGGTAAATCTTGCCAGCTGCGGCTTCGATCTGGGAGCGTGTAGGGAGTTCGTGCATGGCAGTAGATTCGTCAGTCTTCTAAAGCGTCACGCTGCCTTGGATGCACGCCACCACATGACCACCGACCCACACTTGGCCGCTGGCATCTTGGGATAAAAATACTTCTCCGGCTCGGCCAAGGGCGGTGCCTTGTCGGGCGCTGTATTGGGTGGGGAGATGACCCTCGGCCATCAACCATTGCGCCAGTGAAGCATTCAAACTGCCGGTCACGGGGTCCTCAGTGACGCCAACCGGTGCGGCAAAAGCGCGCACTTCTAGATCGGTCGGGTCATGAGCAATGTTGGATGCTGATCCCGATGCAGATGACGAAGCCGTAGGCGCAAAAGCGCGTGCCTCACGGTTTGCCCGACGAATCAGGGCATTCGGGCGATGCTCTCTTTTGGCAGCCACGCCCACTTTGGTGTTGAGGCGTTTCAGCGCGGCGTGGTCGGGATCCAGTGTCAAGAGCAAGTCCACCGAGTCGATGAGCAAGCCCAGCCAATGCGGACCGTTGTGCATGTCTTGTGCCGCGATAACGTCATTGGCGTGCAAACCCAAAGCGGCCAACACCTCTTCCAGCATGGCTGGCGCAGGCTGCTGGCGTTGCAAAGGGGGCGCAGCAAAAGACCAATATGGGCCTTGCTTTTGAAGGGTCACCAAACCCACGCCACATTCTTGTATGAGCTGGCCTTCGTGTCGGGCTTGTCCGCCTGCACTCAACCAAGCGTGTGCGGTGCCCAAAGTCGGGTGACCCGCAAAAGGCAACTCGGCAGCGGGTGTGAAGATGCGCACGCGGTAGTCGGCACCCGCCTTGGCCCCTTCCGCGGTGGGCGGCAGCACGAACGTGGTTTCGCTCAGTTGCGTCCAGGCGGCAAAGGTTTGCATCTGCGCGTCACTCAAACCCGTGCCATCGAGCACCACGGCCAGAGGGTTGCCCAGAAAAGCGGTGTCGGTGAAGACGTCGACTTGTTGAAAAGGGCGTAGTTTCATCAGGCGCTTTATGAAAGATCAAAGAGATTCTCGAACAGCGGCTGCCAGTGCCGCCAGGCCCGTGTTGATCTGGTCGACGGTGGCGGTGACAAAAGACAGTCGGAGCGTGCTCGCATTGGCGTTGTCTGCATAAAAAGCCGAGCCCGGCACAAAGGCCACGCCCTTTTTCACCGCTTTGTCCAGCAGAGGAATGGCTTGCATGCCTTGGGGCAGTTGTACCCACAAGAACATGCCACCGGCAGGCCGGTTCCAGCTCAGGCCGAGGCCGGCCATTTCTTTGTCCATCGCCGCCAGCATGGCGTCGCATTGTTGTTTGTACAAGGCGCGGATGGTGGGCACATGGCGCTCAATGAAGCCGTCTTTCAGCACTTCAGCGACCACGCGTTGGTTGAAGCTGGGCGTGTGCAAGTCGGCCGCTTGTTTGGCCTGCAGCAGCTTGGGGTAGAGCGCTTTCGGTGCCACCACATAGCCCAGGCGCAAACCCGGTGCCAAAATTTTGGAAAAAGAGCCCAAGTAAACGCTGCCATCGGGATGGCGTGAGCTCAGCGATGGCGCTGGCGGGGCGTCAAACCACAAGTCACCGTAGGGGTTGTCTTCGATGATGGGCAGGCCCGTTTCGGCGGCCACTTGTGCCACGGCGGCCCGTCGCTCTTCGGTCATGGTGCGCCCAGTGGGATTCTGGAAGTTGGGCAACAGGTAAACAAAGCGGGCTTTGTCTGCGCCAGTACCGACTTTGATTTTCAGGTCGGCTGCATCCACGCCGTGCGCGTCGCTGTTGACGCTGACCACGGTGGGCTCCATGGGCGTGAAGGCTTGCAGTGCGCCCAAATAAGTGGGGGTTTCGACCAAAATTCGGCTGCCAGCATCGATCAGGATTTTGGCAACCAAATCCAAGCCTTGCTGACTGCCTGTGGTGATCAGCACTTGGTCGGGGCTGATGCGCATGCCTTGTTTCAGCAGGTCTTGCGCGACCCATTCGCGCAGTGGGGTGTAGCCCTCGCTGGCGGCATATTGCAAGGCCGCTTTGCCATCTTGGCGCAGTACCCGCTCACTGGCTTCCCGCATGGCTTCGATTGGAAAGGTCTGAGGCGATGGCAGTCCCCCTGCAAAGCTGATGATGCCGGGTTGTTCGGTCACTTTAAGGATCTCTCGGATCACCGAGGGATTCATTTTTTCGGCACGTTGTGCCAGCGTCCAGTTCATGAAAATGTTCCTTGCGTGCTTGTTCAGGATGAAGTGCTTGGACGGGCCATGCGCCGTCCCATGAAGACAGTCAGCACCACGAGCAGTGCGAAACCCAACGCCATTGCATCAAGTGATTCTCCCAGCAATGGGACAGCCGCCAAGATGGCAATAAAGGGTTGTAACAGTTGAATTTGGCTGACGCGCAATGGCCCACCGAGTGAGAGGCCGCGAAACCAAGCAAAAAATCCGGCCCACATGGAAAACACGCCCACATACCCCAGCGCCCACCAGGCGCTGCTGGCAATGGCGTGTTCGGGCCAAGTGAGCCAAGCTCCTGGCAAAGTGATGGGCAAAGCCAAGACGCAAACCCAGCTGATGACTTTTTCGGCGCCCAGGCTCGCGGTGACTTGCGCGCCCGCCACATAGCCCAGAGAAGCGGCAACCACTGCGCCCAGCAGCAAGGTGTCGGCCCAGCTGAAGCCAAAGCCGTGCCCCAGTTGAGCGGCGCGCAGCAAGCTGTAAGTGACCACCAAGGCGCTGCCCAGTCCGGCAAACAGCCAAAACCCCAGCCGAGCGCGTTGGTGCATGAGCCACGCTGCGGCGGCCGCCGTGGCAAGGGGCAACAGGGCAGTCACCACAGCCGCATGGCTGGCCGTGACATGCCGCAATGCCCAGCCCAATAGCAAGGGGTAACCGAGCACATTGCCCAACAGCGAAAGAGCCAAGGGCCCGCGTTGCGTCGCTTGCGGCCAAGGGGCGCGCACCGCGATCAAATATGCGGCCGACAAAAGACCCGCAATTGCTGCGCGGCCAAAGGTGACAAACCATGGTGACAACTGCGGCGCTTCCAGCGTGCCTGTCGCCAAACGGGTCATCGGCAACGTCAGCGCAAAGATCACCACGCCCAATAAGCCCAGCCAAAGGCCCAGTTGTTCCCGTTGAAAGAGATCTTGCGGCTGCTTTTTCATGGAAGGTTGCTTGCTTGTTCAGGCGGCACTGTGGCGCAAACCTTCAATGATCCACACCACCGTCGCCAACAGCGCCAAAGCCATGCAACGGTTGAACATCAGCAATCGATTCCCATGTGCCAGCCAATGGCGCAGCATTGAGCCGGCCACAGCGTAGGTCAAATTGCTGAAAAAACCATACGCCACCATGATCGGCAGCAGTATCAAGGTGCGCTCAGTGGCGTCTTCGTGGCCAGCGATCCAGCCTGCCACGATGGCCAGTGCCAGCATCCACGCTTTGATATTGAGAAATTGCAGGCCCACGCCTTGTACAAACCCCACGTTCAGCTTGCTGCTGTCGGCTTGTTGCAGGCTGCCGCTGGCCCACAAGCGCGAGGCCAACCAGACCAAGTAAGCGTTGCCCAGCAGCACAATGCCCCAGCGCAAAGGGGGCCAAGCCACCACCAGACCGCCCAAACCTGTGGCGCACAAAGTGAACAAAATCCCCCAACCCACGGGAACCGCTGTGACAAAGCGCATGGCATGTTTCAGCCCGTAGTTGGCCGCCATCGCGGTCGACAACGTGGTGTTCGGACCGGGCGTGAAGCTGCTCACGGTGGCCAGCACCAACAGAGCGCTGATTTCAGAAGAGGTCATGCTTTTGACTATAGAGCTGGCGTGAGTGAACTACGCAAACAGTATGCTGGTTCATTTTGAAAACTGTACTGCTCAATTCGGCAACTTACCACGCAACGCCTGTCCCCTTGCCCTCGGTGTCGCAATGCGCCCAAATGCACGACGTGAGCGCTCCGATGGTGGTCGCTGCTTACGACTGGCTGGTGGCCCAAGGCTGGGTTAAGGCGAGTCCCTATTAGGGCATTTTTCACCAGTCCAGCCTTGCAAGTGACACGGCGATGTCGTCCGTTCCTGCGATCCATTGATCTGAGCGTTACACCTCAACGGTTTGACAAAATTTCCCAACGCTCTAAGGCCGCCATCAGCAAGTCGTCCAACTCGGTGTCTCGCCTGAAAAGTTGTTGCGCCAATCCGGGGTCGCGCTGGTAAATGCCGGCATCGGCCAGTTGTGCGCGCGTGGCCGCTTGCTCTTTTTCCATCGACTCGATTTTGATTGGCAATTCAGCCAATTCTCGTTGCTCTTTGTAGCTGAGCTTGCTGCGCGCGGGGGATGCCGTTGCTGGCGCAACTTGTGAATTCGCGACCGATGAAGTTGCCACCGGGGCAGGTGAATTGTGGTCGGTGGTTGTCACGCGGGTGGCATTGGCCTCGCGTGTTGCGTTTTGCGCACGAAGGGTCTGTGCACGTTTAGATTGGACCAACCAATCTTGCACCGAGCCTTCATACTCCCGCCAGAAACCCGGTTGGTCAGGCGCACTTTCACACGCAATGATCCCGGTGACCACGTTGTCCATAAATGCCCGGTCGTGGCTGACCAAAAACACCGTGCCCTCGTAGGTTTGCAACAGTTCTTCCAGCAGTTCCAAGGTCTCAATGTCCAAATCGTTGGTGGGCTCGTCCAGCACCAACACGTTCGCAGGGCGAGCGAACAGGCGAGCAAGCAAGAGGCGGTTGCGCTCCCCGCCGGACAGCGACCGCACGGGCGATGTGCCTCGCGCGGGCGAGAATAAAAAATCACCCAAATAGCTCTTGACGTGCTGTCGCTTGCTGCCAATTTCAATCCACTCACTGCCGGGACTGATGAAGTCTTCCAGAGTGGCGTCCAAGTCCAGTGCATCACGCATTTGGTCGAAGTAGGCCACTTCCATTTTGGTGCCGCGCCGTACTTCGCCGCTGTCGGCTTCGAGTTCGCCCAAGATCAGTTTGAGCAAGGTCGTCTTTCCGGCGCCGTTGGGGCCAAGCAGTCCAATCTTGTCGCCGCGCAACAAGGTGCCGGTGAAATTTTGAATCACTGTGCGCACAGAGCCGTCGGGCTGGGTGAAGCTTTTGCTCACTTCAGTCAATTCAGCGACCAACTTGCCACTGGGTACGCCTGAGGCCACTTCCATTCGCACATTGCCTACTTTTTCACGGCGCGCAGACCGCTCGGCGCGCAGGTTTTGTAGGCGCGTGATGCGGCTTTGGCTGCGGGTACGGCGTGCTTCCACACCTTTGCGAATCCAAATTTCTTCTTGTGCCAACAACTTATCGGCCTTGGCTTGAATGACGGCTTCTTGCGCGAGTTGCTCTTCCTTTTGAATTTGGTACTGCGCAAAATTGCCGGGATAAGGCCTCAACTTGCCCCGGTCCAATTCAACAATGCGGGTCGCAATCCGGTCAAGGAAGGCGCGGTCGTGCGTGATCGCTATCACGCTGCCCTTGAAATCAATCAACAAATCTTCCAGCCAAGTGATGGCATTCAAATCTAAGTGGTTGGTGGGTTCGTCCAACAGCAGTACATCGGGGCGTGTCACCAGGGCTTGCGCCAACGCCACGCGCTTGCGCATCCCGCCCGAGAGAGATTGAACGATGGCGTTGGGATCCAGTTGCAGCCGTTGCAAGGTTTCATCCAATCGTTGCTCCCAGCCCCAGCCTTCTCTGGATTCAATCAGGCCTTGCAAGGTGTCTAAGTCACCGCGACTGTGGGTGTAGTCGTCGATCCACTGCATGACATCAGATAAACCTTCGCGCACCGACTCAAAGATGGTGTGTTCTGGCTTCAACAAGGGCTCTTGGGCCACATAGGCAATGCGCACGCCTTGTTGCACATGCAGGGTGCCGTCGTCAGGGCGCTCCATGCCCGCCAAGATCTTGAGCAAAGAAGACTTGCCCGTGCCGTTGCGACCAATTAAGCCAATGCGTTCAGCGGCCTCGAGGGAGAAGTCTGCGTGATCCAGCAGGGCGACATGGCCAAAGGCCAATGACGCGTTCATGAGTGTGAGTAAAGCCATCGCCCCATTATCCGGCGCAGTCCAATCAATTCTTGGAGGTGCGGCACTTTACTTTTTGATCAGTACTGGCCTCTGCAACCAAGTTGGGCTTTGCTGAAACTATGGAGTGCTCTGAACAAAGTACTGTTGGGTATCGAGTTTCAGGCCTTCGTTCCTGCTGCAGCACTGGCAGAAGTGTTCCTGATCAAACAAGAAAATTTCACAAATGTTGACGAGGGAGCAAAATCTGTGTCATAATTCAAGGCTTCGCTGTTCACAACTGAGGCGCTCAAAGAGCGGTTTCAAAGTTAGGCGAAAGGCAGATGAAAAATAACTGCTGAGGTTAAAAATTTTTCTGAAGCTTGACCAGGATGCAAAATCTGTGTCATAATTCAAGGCTTCGCTGATCGCGGCGAGGCAAGATAAGGCGATGAGAGTTGCCTAGGTTCTTTAAAAATATACAGCCGATAAGCGTGGGCGTTTGATGGTGATTGCCAAGTTCTTCGGAACTTAGCTTTAATTAGCTAACAAACGCTCATGAAGTAAAAAAGATGTGAAATTCGTCAAAGAAAATCACGTCGATTCCAATTTATGAGTTGCTTGAGACTGTCAAAGGTTGAGAGCGAAAAAAATCAAGATCGAACTATAGAGTTTGATCCTGGCTCAGATTGAACGCTGGCGGAATGCTTTACACATGCAAGTCGAACGGTAGAGGGGGCAACCCCT
>JACCEB012109743.1_pt1 | contig 13295 bp, 10 predicted proteins | sample 7454761 | NCBI WGS metagenome assembly JACCEB01 (sample SAMN15323454, study PRJNA562643) | freshwater metagenome | isolation source: river surface water | place: USA:Blue River Watershed | collected 2017-08-18 | reverse complement strand
TAAAAAATCATTGTCTGAGTTGGAAGAGTTTGTTCGTGAAAAAGGCTTGCACTTTGGAATGGACGTTGCCAGATATAACATTAACGAAGACTAATTAAGAGATGAGACACGGAAAGAAAATTAATCATTTGGGAAGAACCGCTTCACATCGCGCTGCGATGCTGTCGAACATGGCCTCTTCTTTGATCATGCACAAGCGCATCGTTACAACTGTAGCGAAAGCAAAAGCGTTGCGTGTGTTTGTTGAGCCCATTATCACTCGAAGCAAAGATGCTTCTACCCACAACTACCGTACTGCCTTCTCTTACTTGAAAGATAAAGATGCTGTTACTGAATTGTTCACCGTTGTTGGTGGCAAGGTGGCAAACAGAGCCGGTGGTTATACCCGCATTCTGAAAACTGGCAATCGTGCCGGTGACAACGCAGAAATGGCGATGATCGAATTGGTGGATTTCAATGAGTTTTTCGAAGGGTTTAATGCCGACAAGAAAAAATCAACCACACGTCGTTCACGTCGCGCTGGCTCTTCAGCCAAAGCGGCTGCCCCTGCTGCAGTTGTTGCTGAAGCCGTTGTTGAAGAAGTAGTTGCTGAAGAAGTAGTAGTTGAAGAAACCCCAATAGTGGATGAAACGCCTGCAGCCGAAGAAGCACCTGCGACCGAAGAAGCACCTGCTGCTGATGACGCTTCAGAAGAAACGAAATAATTTCAATCAGATTGAATAGAAAAGGCCACCCATTTGGGTGGCCTTTTTGTTTGTATTGGAGCCTTTTATTTCCCTTGTAACATGTCTTCAGTAATGCCGATTTCTGCGAGAATGTGATCGGCTTTGGATACATATTTCATTACAAACAATGCATAGCGAATATCGCATCCAATGGAACGACTGTAATTTTCGTTCCAAGCATAATCATTGATGGTAGCGGTGAAACTTCTGTCAAAGTTGATACCAATCAACTCACCGCGCTCATTCAATACAGGAGAGCCACTGTTTCCGCCTGTAGTATCCAAATTATACAACATCCCTACGATTACTTTGCCTGTCTTTGGATCTTTGAAAATGGGGGCTACATCCTTGATCCGAAGATTATCTGCTACAACACTTGGCAATCGGTAGTCTGGACGGGTGTTTGCTTTTTCGAAAATTCCATCGAGGTAGGTATATGGACTGTGTATTTCGCCGTCGTTGGGACTATACCTGCGGATGTATCCATAAGTTAATCGCAAAGTGCTATTGGCATCGGGAATGAATTGCGTGGCTTTAAAATCGCGACGCATATCCAAGTAAACCGGCATTGCAGCTTTGATTTTTTCTTCAATTTTCTGGTTTTGTGCGATAACAGGTCCGGTGATCATATTGACCAAACGACCCCACTGACTCAACGCATCTTCTTTGCCAATGTTGATGTCCCACCATTTGATGTTGTATGTTAGGTGATTCGATTCGTTGATCGATTCTGCTGCCGCTTTCGCTGCTTGAGCCATTTTTTGAATGTTGGTTAGTTGATTTACCCTTGTTTTGATTGCCGATTTTTGCGCAAATTCTTGGGGTGTTTGTCCGTTTAGCATGATTTTCACTCGTTGGTCAAAATATGTTTGTGGGTGACCGAACATATTGCCATGGCGGTTGTCGTTCGCAACGATTTGCAATGTTTTGGCAATTTTCACGCCTTCTTCAACCATGCGAGTTAGTACTCTTTGCTCTAAATCAGCATTCAATGGTGCTTCCAATGCGCTGAGTTGTTTGTATAGTCCCGTCAACGATTCTTTTTTCATGTCGATGATGGATTTCAGATTTTCAGGCGTTGCTTTGGTGGCATTCGCAATCGCCCAGCGCATTTTGGCATTTTCTACAGCCGCAATGGCAGATGTATATTTACTTTGGTTGTTTACGAACTGTGTCCAATAGCGAACATCTTTGGTTTTCTCTTTGATTCCCCATTGAACCTTGAGTGTATCAATTGCGGCAACGCCAGATTCTTTGTATCGATTTTGTTTGCTTGCCCATTCTTTCATGTTTACTTCTTCGTTGGTTCTGGCTTCAACCAACTGGGTCCGGCGTAATCCTTGGATTTTGCCACGATAATTCTTCTCTACATTCTCCAAACTTTGAACTTCACCTGCAAATGCCAATCGCTCCGCATCATTATTCTTGGTGATGTCCTTGATTTGGTTTAAATACCAGCTGTAAAAACCTTGGATTTTGGGAAGGTGAACCGATTCTTGAAACGCCAAATAGGGTGCAGTTTCATTGCGGAAGGTACGCCCTGGGTATCCCATGATGAATACAAAATCGCCCTCTTGTGTTCCTTTGGGGTTGATTTTGAGTGTTTTTGCTGGTTGATAAGGTACATTGTCTACGCTGTAGGCCGCTGGTTTGCCATCTTTGCCAACGTAGGCTCTTACCAAGCTGAAATCGCCATTGTGTCGAGGCCATTCCCAGTTGTCCGAATCACCGCCAAACTGTCCAATGGTTACGGGAGGTGCCAACACCAACCGCACATCTTTGAGAAAAATATAGCGAAATAGGGTGTAGGTCTTGCCCACGAACATTTCCGATACTTCAATGCTCTTTTCAGGGTGTTTGGCCCTCTCTTCGGCCACGATATTGCTGATGTTTTTGCTGATACTTGCTGCCCGTTGGCTTGGTGTGAAAGTTTCATCGATGCCCATCAATACGCGTTCGGATACATCTTCATAGCTCTCGGTGATTTTACAAGGCATGTTGATGGGGATTTCTTGTGATTTGGTTCGAGCGACGAAACCATTTTCCAAATGATTGTTTTCAACGGTGCTTGCATCGGCAACAGCCCCGTATACGCAGTGGTGATTGGTGATAATCAAGCCTTCGTTCGATATAAAACTGCCTGTGCAGCCCCCAACTTTAACCAAAGCGTTGGTCAAACTCAAGCCGGCTGGATTGAAAATGTCTTTGCCTTCGAGTTTTAAACCTGCGTTTTTCAGGTCGTTGATGTTTACATAGTTTAATGGAAACATACCTTCTTCGGGACGGTGGCTTTGGGTGGTTAACATTAACAGTAATCCAGCCACAGCGCCCAACGTTGCGTTTTTTAACAACAATGATTTTTTCATTTGCATTATTCGCAAATCTACTAGTTTCTGTTGGCATGACGATGGGTTACCTATTCCTTTTCGCCGTACCTTTGTGGTTCTATATGACACAGTTGATTTTTTTGGGTGCATTTTTCGTTGTCTTGATGTTGGGTATGCTGTGGGATTTGGGTGTGTTTTCCAAGACGACCCACGATGAAGTAACCGCAAAACAAGCTTTGAAACACACTGCAGGTTGGTTTTCTGTGGGTTTGTTGATGACGCTTTTCATTTACTGGTTTCATGCGAATCTTCAAGATATCCATGGAATGGAGGATTTGCTGCGTTACCAAGTTGATTACAAAGTGCAATTGGATTTGTCTGGTGGATTTGAGCGCGGCTTGGCGGATTTCTCCAAGACGTCCGCCATTTCATACTTGAGTGGATTTCTGTTGGAATATGCCTTGAGTATTGATAACCTGTTTGTGATTCTTTTGATTTTTCAATCGTTTAAAATGAATGGTGAAAATCAGAAAAGGATCTTGATATGGGGTGTGATTGGTGCCGTTGTTTTGCGATTTTTATTCATCTATTTGGGCAGCGAGATCGTGTCGCAGTTTGAGTGGGTCATGTATCTTTTCGGCGCTTTTTTGGTGTACAGCGGATTTAAAATGTTGGGTTCCGGCGAGGATGAAGCCATAGAAACCGACAATCATGTTGTGGTGCGATATGCCAAAAAGTGGTTCAGGGTAGCCGAGAATAACCCCAATGAGACCCGATTCTTTATCCGGGAAAAAGGACAACTGTATTTGACGATTCCCTTTTTGGTTCTGATTATTGTGGACATTACCGATGTGGTCTTTGCCGTGGATAGTGTGCCGGCGGTATTTGGTGTAACGAGAGATCCATACTTGGTGTTTTTCTCTAACATTTTCGCCGTGATGGGACTGCGCTCGTTGTATTTTCTACTCGGTGCAGGTATGGATAAATTTTACAGTTTGAAATATGGATTGTCAATGATCTTGGTGTACATCGGTTTGAAGATGTTGCTGGAGAAATATGCCCATATGTATGGCTTTAATGAAATACACAATCTCTTGGTGATCATCTCAATCTTGGGGCTGAGTATTTTTTGGTCGATTTGGTTTCCCAAGACCAATCACGAATAGTATGGGTTATAGAACAACAATTTACCCACATTGCTAGAGGAATTGATAGAAAAGTGTGAAATTTGAACCCTTGAAGTGAATGCTCAACTAACCCCCGCACTTTTAGTGCTACAAGATGGTACCGTGTTCCGCGGTACAGCCATAGGCAAAATAGGTACAACTACCGGAGAAATTTGTTTTAACACAGGAATGACGGGATACCAGGAGGTTTTTACGGACCCTTCCTATTTCGGGCAGATTCTGGTAATGACCTCCGATCACATTGGTAACTATGGTGTTCACGATGAAGAAATCGAGAGTGACGGAATCAAAATCGCTGGATTGGTATGTAAAAAATTCTCTCACAACTATTCTCGCAAAAACGGATCTGACAGCCTAGACAGTTATTTTATGTCGAATGGACTCGTGGGAATCTCCGATATTGACACGCGGCAGTTGGTAAGACATTTGCGCGAAACTGGTGCAAAGAATGCGATAATCTCATCAGAGAACATGGACGTGGATGCACTGTTGGAGCAGTTGAATGCTGTGCCTTCCATGAACGGATTGGAATTGGCGTCGAAAGTGTCAAGTACAGAATTCCATACCATGGGTGATCCCAATTCGCCCTACAAAGTGGCCCTGTTGGATTACGGTAACAAACTCAATATTTCGCGCTGTTTGGTAGAGCGTGGTTGTTACTTGGGGATTTTCCCTTGGAACGCTACTGCTGCGGATGTGAAGGCCTGGAACCCCGACGGACTGATGATCAGTAACGGTCCGGGCGACCCTGCTTCAATGGATTATGCCATCGCCGCAGTGAAAGAATTGGTGGATGGTGGGATGCCTACATTTGGGATATGTTTGGGCCATCAATTGCTGAGTTTGGCTTCAGGTTTAAAAACCTATAAAATGCACCATGGTCATCGTGGATTAAATCACCCGGTGAAGAATTTGGTCACTGGTAGGAGTGAAATCACCAGTCAGAATCATGGTTTCGCCGTACAATACGATGAAGCGCTTTCTGCCAAGGTACAATTGACCCATATAAACTTGAATGATGATACTGTTGAAGGTATCGCCCGCTTGGATGTGCCAGCATTTTCTGTGCAACACCATCCAGAAGCATCGCCAGGTCCACACGATTCGTGGTATCTGTTCGATCAATTCATTGACCTAATGCAAAAACACAAGTAAACAATACAATATGAGCGAAATCACCCACATTCAGGCCCGTCAAATTTTGGATTCCCGTGGCAATCCAACGGTAGAAGCAGAAGTTTACACCGAGGACGGTGGATTTGGAAGAGCAGCAGTGCCATCTGGTGCCTCCACAGGTATTCATGAGGCTGCTGAATTGCGCGATAATGATGCCAGTGCGTATTTGGGAAAGGGTGTTTTAGACGCCGTTGAGAATGTCAATAATCACATCGCAGAAGCATTGGAAGGTACAGAAGTTTGTGCCCAAAATGAAATCGACGGTTTGCTGTTAGACATGGATGGTACACCGAACAAGTCGCGTTTGGGTGCCAATGCTATTTTGGCGGTGTCTTTGGCTTGTGCCAGAGCTGCGGCTGATGAATTGGGCATGCCTTTGTACAAGTACATCGGCGGTGTGAACGCCAATGTATTGCCAGTGCCCATGATGAACATCTTGAATGGTGGAGCACATGCCGATAATAAAATTGATTTCCAGGAATTCATGGTGATGCCTGTTAAAGCCGAGAGTTTCTCTCACGGTTTGCGCATGGGCGTTGAAGTATTCCATCATTTGAAATCTGTGTTGAAAGCGGCTGGTTACAGTACCAATGTGGGCGATGAGGGTGGTTTTGCCCCCAATATTCAAAGCAATGAAGAGGCCATTGAAATCGTGTTGCGTGCCATTGAAAAAGCGGGTTACCGTCCGGGCGAAGACATGTTCATTGCCATGGATGCAGCGACTTCGGAGTTTTACGATGAGAAAACCGGCTTGTATACCTTCAAAAAATCGGATGGAAAAGTATTTACTGGCGATGAAATGGTGAATTATTGGGCTGATTGGTGTAAAAAGTATCCCATCGTTTCCATTGAAGATGGCTGTGCCGAGGATGATTGGGCAAGTTGGAAGAAGTTGACCGAAGCGGTTGGTGGCAAAGTGCAGTTGGTGGGAGATGATTTGTTTGTTACGAATGTAGATCGTTTGCAAAGGGGCATCAACGAAGGCATCGCAAACTCAATTTTGATTAAGGTGAACCAAATTGGCACTTTGACAGAAACTTTAAATGCCATACAGTTGGCGACACGTCACAGTTATTCCAATGTCATCAGCCATCGCAGTGGCGAAACTGAAGACAGTACGATTGCTGATTTGGCAGTGGCCATGAATAGCGGACAGATCAAAACGGGTAGCGCTTCTCGTTCTGACCGTATGGCGAAATATAATCAGTTGCTCCGTATAGAGGAAGAGCTCGGAGAAAATGCCATTTACGGTGGTAGTATGTTTAAGTACTGTTGATCTTATTTGTGTAAGAATATTTAAAAAAGCCCCGCTACCGCGGGGCTTTTTTATGCCAAAATTTTGCGCAACCCGCCCGAAACCGATATCTTGCAACTTCATGAAAAACAAAATTGCCTCGGCGTTACTGTTCATCTTGTTGGGCGCGGGTTGCGCAAACCTATCCGGTCAAAATACATTTAGCGGAATCACCCCATCTCAAGCCATAAACCAAGCCAAATCCATGGCGGCTCAAGGCAAATGGGGATTGACCGCTGAAGATTTAAAAGATGCCGTGATGCAAGATTTGGTCAAGGATGTTTCGGGTGAAACCCATGCTTATGTGCTGCAAACCCTATCGGGCATTCCTGTTGTCAACGGTGTTGTGGGTTTGCATTACAAAGCCAATGGCCATCTTTTTTACGCCAATTCGCGTGCCGTGGCCCACGCAACCGATAAACTCCAAGGCGACTTTTCATCGCTCAACGCCCAAAGCCTCGGTGCAATCGCCCTGAAAACAGCATTTGCTACCACCGCCGATATCCCTCAAAGCGTAACATGGGAAACCATGAAGCCCAACACTCGTTTTGTGGAAGGCAATTTCTACGAGCAAACGGTCGCCTGGCCCGATGCAAATGGAAACCTCATCGCGGCGAAGTATTTTGTCTTTTATCAGCCCAAGACCGCTGATTGGGTGAATCTTTGGATTGATGCACAAGGTACAGTGTTGCAAAAACACAGTTGGACGGTTCATTGTGCGCCAGTATCTTTTGACAGGCATAACCACGAATCGCACAACATGCAATCCGCAGGCATGGGCGAACAAACACAACAAGTTCGTTCCCTGATGTTAAGTGGTCAAGGCAAATCGCTCCAACGGAGAGGGGATGGTGCAACCTATAAAGCCTACGCGTTTCCCACCGAAAGCCCTCTGTACGGTAACCCGACAACACTCACAAGTCCGGCCGACGCTCAAGCATCGCCCTATGGATGGCACGATGTAAATGGCAGCGATGGCGCGGAATATACCACCACACGTGGAAACAATGTATATGCTTCTGAAGATGCGGATGCCAACAATCAACCTGGCTACAGTCCCAACGGAGGCACGTCATTGGCGTTCGACTTTACATACAGCAAAAATGAAATTGACCCTGTGAATTATCGTGATTTTGCCATCAACAACTTGTTCGTTGCCAACAACTTGATGCACGATCTGTCGCAGCATTATGGTTTTGATGAGGAATCGGGCAATTTCCAAACCAAAAACTACGCAAACAAAGGCGTGGGACAAGACGCGGTGAATGCCGATGCACAGGATGGAAGTGGAACAAACAATGCCAATTTTGCAACGCCTCCCGATGGCTCTGCGCCCCGCATGCAAATGTTTATTTGGGATGGTGTGAGTGTGAAAGCCAATTTGGTGGTAAATTATGGTGCAGGCATGAAATATGGTGTCGGCATTACCGATGGTAACTGGGGCAAGAAAATTACCGCAGTTCCCGTTTCTGGTAAACTGGTTTTGGTCAAAGACAATGTGGCAGCGGCAACCAACAAGTGCTGCACGAATCTCTCGAATGGCTCATCCATCAATGGCAACATCGCGGCGGTGGTTCGCGGTGGGTGTACGTTTGTGCAAAAAGTGTTTCGTGCCCAGTCTTATGGTGCTACGGCTGTGGTTTTGTTGGATACTTCCTCCGCAGACCAGGTGATCACCATGGCTACCGACAACACAGCCCAAGCCAGCAAGGTTACCATCCCTGTGATTTTTGTGAAGTTGAGCAATGCCAATGAATTGCGTGCGTTGTTGGCTGATACCAACTTGAATGTCACTTTTTACGATAGTTCTGCCTTCGCCAAGAAAACGGACAGCGACCTCGATTTAGGGGTGATAGCGCATGAATATACCCATGGGATTTCAAACCGATTGACATGTGGTCCTTCTAACTCCAATGGCTTGTCGAATGCTGAACAGATGGGTGAGGGATGGAGTGATTTTGTGGGTTTGGCATTTACCGCGAAAAAGGGTGATGTAGGTTCTCAAGCCCGCGGGGTTGGCAACTGGTTGATTGGTGAAACACAAACCGGTGGGGGGATTCGTACCTATCCGTATTCCACCAACATGACAGTGAATCCCCATACCTATGGCAATTTGGCCAAGGCAGCCAATGGAATTCAAACCGAGGTGCATTATACTGGAGAAATTTGGTGTGCGATGTTGTGGGATATGTATTGGGAGTTTGTAGACAAATACGGGTTTGATGAGGATTTATACAATGGCAAAGGTGGAAACAACATGGCGGTATTGCTGGTTTTCGATGCGATGAAATTGCAGCCGTGTGGACCAGGGTTTACCGATGCGCGCGATGCGATTTTGATGGCCGATGAAAACAGAAACGGAGGTGCCAACGCGGGCCTAATTTGGAAAGTGTTTGCGCGTCGGGGTCTTGGATACAATGCTGCCCAAGGCAGTCCCGGAAACTGTGCCGATGGAGAAGAGAATTTTGAAATGCCTCCCGCAAGTAGTTTGAAATCACTGGCGGTGGATGCTTGGGTGAAAGCCTATCCAAACCCAGCAACCTCTGTATTTGTGATTGAGCCGATGATGGTCAAACAGATTGATGCCGTTAGGGTTTACGATATACAAGGAAAACAACAGTTTGTTCCTTCGAGTGAGATTGTGGGTGGCGGACAGCAATTGAACATTGCTGGATTGTCGGCTGGTCTCTATTGGGTGGAAATCCATGCCGGAGAACAACGCACCACGGTGAAATTGGTGAAACCGTAATCAAGAAACGGGAAGTTTCCGTTAATTTTGAACGCAGAATTTTTTCAATATGTTGCTAGAAAGTTTGGGTAAATCGGGGATTGAAATTATCTGTGCATTGATGGCCTATTTGCTGGGATCGATTCCCAGTGCCATTTGGGTGGGACGCAAATTTTATGGGATCGATGTGCGGGAGCATGGAAGCGGCAACGCGGGTGCCACCAATGTTTTTCGGGTGTTGGGAAAAGGACCGGGCACGGTGGTCCTGTTGATGGATATCGTAAAAGGTTATTTGGCGGTCGTGTTGGCCTACATGATGGAGAAACATTTGTATTCAGAGGAAATTTCAAATGCATCCAATTCTTGGTTTTTTCCTGTTGTTTTCGGCGTGTTGTCGGTGATTGGACATATGTTGCCCGTTTTCGCGAAGTTCAAAGGGGGGAAGGGCGTAGCCACGTTGTTCGGTATTATCATTGCGTTGGATCCACGGGTGGCGGGATTGGCCTTATTGGTGTTTGTGTTGGTGAATATTGTGACGGGCTATGTGAGTGTGGGCTCGTTGATGGCGGGGCTGTCGATTCCCGTATTGTTTTTACAGGTATTTGGCTATCGCGATATGAGCATTGTGGTTTTTGGCGTTTCTGTGGGGGTACTCATTGTATACACACATCGCAAGAATATCAAGCGTTTGATGGCAGGCGAGGAAACGAAGTCGCGCATTTTAGTTAAGAAGCAAAAGTAATCCATGAAGATGACGTCATCGAATCCCAGTTTCAATCCCCAAGAAGACGTTGAGGCGTTGTTGGACAAGGGGTGGACAATTGTGGTTTACAACGACGATGTGAACACATTTGACTGGGTTATTTCCAATTTGATCAAATATTGTGGTCACACGCGTTTGCAGGCAGAGCAGTGTGCTTGGATTATCCATAACAACGGCAAATACGCCGTGAAATCGGGGAGTTACGAGGACATGGAGCCTATCTGCACGGCTTTGTGCGAAAAAGGTTTGTCGGCTCAGCTAGAGGTTCAGTAAATTTGCAACTATGAGAAAAGTATATGCTTCTGCCGAAGCGGCCATTCACGACATCGAGGATGGTGCGGTATTGATGTTGGGTGGATTCGGTCTTTGTGGAATTCCTGAGAATTCCATTTCCGCTTTGGTGAAGAAGGGGGTGAAGGGGCTGACATGTATTAGCAACAATGCGGGGGTGGACGATTTTGGGATTGGGTTGATGTTGCAGGGCAGGCAGGTGAAGAAAATGATTAGTTCATATGTGGGGGAGAATGCGGAGTTTGAGCGACAGTTATTGAGTGGGGAATTGGAAGTGGAACTGATTCCACAGGGTACTTTGGCAGAGCGATGCCGCGCCGCAGGCGCGGGGATCCCAGCGTTTTACACGCCAGCAGGTGTGGGGACGGAAGTTGCCGAGGGCAAGGAAGTCAGGGTGTTTAATGGTAAAACCTATTTGATGGAATACGCCTTTGATGCGGATTTTGCCATCGTGAAAGCCTGGAAAGGGGATAAGCACGGAAACCTCATATTCAAGGATACCGCGCGCAATTTCAATCCCATGATGGCCATGGCTGGTAAGGTGACCATTGCCGAGGTGGAGGAATTGGTGGAGGCCGGAGAGTTGAACCCAAACGACATTCATGTTCCAGGTGTCTATGTGCATCGCATCGTAAAAGGAAGCGACTATGAAAAGCGCATCGAGCAGCGAACCGTGCGTAAAAAAGGGGAGTAATCGCCAATGTCTGCGACTGTAAAATTGGTGTTCGCCACCAACAACGCCCATAAAATTGAAGAAGCCCAATCCATCTTAGCGGATAGGCTAGCGCTGATTTCACTGAAGGAAGCAGGATTTGATATTGACGTGGACGAAACGGGATCCACATTTCATGAAAATGCCTATTTAAAAGCCCAAGCCGTGTTTGAAGCAACGGGACTTCCTTGTGTGGCCGATGACAGTGGATTGTGTGTAGATGCGTTACATGGAGCGCCCGGAGTGTATTCTGCGCGGTATGCGGGTGAGCCGGTGAACCATTCTGCCAATAATGCCAAGTTGTTATCAGCGTTAGAGGGTAGTGTGAATCGCAGCGCATCGTTTCGTACCGTGTTGTGCGTAATGGGTTTGGGCGGTTCAAAGAGGCCATTGTATTTTGAGGGAAAGGTTGAAGGAGAGATATTGTTGAAAGCCACCGGCAGCGAGGGCTTCGGGTATGATCCCATTTTTCAGCCGACGGGATATTCAAAATCTTTTGCCCAAATGTTGGCCCACGAGAAAAATGCACTTAGCCATCGGGCAAAGGCATTTGAACAGCTAATGTTGTTTCTGAAGCGAGAGGAGGAAGGAGCGGTGTCGCTGATGGTGCCAGCATTGCCCGTGACGGACTATCATTATGACCTACCCAGTAATCGCATCGCATTTGAGGCAATTGAGCCCAGAGACGCATCAAGGTTGTTGATCCGCCATGCGCAGGTTGATGGTGGTGATTCTTTGGAGGATAAACAGTTTTTTGAGTTGGTGGATTGTTTGGGAGAGGGCGATGTATTGGTTGCCAATGATACCAAGGTGATTCCAGCGAGGTTGCACGGCAGGGTCATGGGTGGTGCTGAAGTGGAGGTGTTTTTGTTGAATCCGTTGGACGCGGGCTGGTTGCAGTGGGAGGTGATGGTAGGGAATCGAAAGAAATTTCGGGAGAATGATGTGGTTGAAGTTGTTGGGGCGATGGGGCGTTTGCAAATTACTTGGTTGGACCGCGAACGCAATCGGGTGAATTTGTCGTTTCAAGGTGAATTTGACACAGTGCAGGATGCCATTGAGTGTTTGGGGGCTGTGCCATTGCCTCCCTATATAGAAAGAGCGGTGCGCGATGGCGACAAAGATCGTTACCAAGCCATTTTTGCTGAACATGCAGGTGCGGTGGCAGCGCCAACAGCATCGTTGCATTTTACCGAATCTCTGCGGCATCGCCTGGTAGATAAAGGGGTGCGGTTTTCGTATTTAACGCTACATGTGGGCGCGGGTACGTTCAAGCCCATGAGTTCGGATTATGCCAATGAGCATGAGATGCATGCGGAGCGATTCGCAATTACTGTTTCACTGGTGGATACGATGTTGGATGCATTGCAGCGCAATCGGAGGGTTGTTGCCATCGGGACAACATCGATGAGGGTATTGGAGAGTCTTTATTTCGTCGGTTGCAGATTGATACAAGGATGTTGGGACGGCATGGTTTCATGCGACGATGGGTATGATTTGGGGCTGAAGTTGCGCGAAGGAAAGGAGATTGGTTTGGAGGAATCGCTATTGGCTTTGAGGGAATATGCGTTTACACAGGGCGGTTCGATTCAGGGGCAGACGCAGATTTTTATAGTGGATGGGTTTGAATTTAGAATTGTGAAAGGCCTAATTACGAATTTCCACCAGCCCAAATCCACGTTGTTAATGCTGATTTCGGCCTTTGTTGGGGGTGATTGGCGTTCGATTTATGGGTTTGCGGTGGCTCGAGACTATCGTTTTTTGAGTTATGGCGATGGTTCGTTGCTATGGCGATGATTTATTTTTTGGGGTAATTGCTTGAATAGCTATCCCTTGTGTTTTTCTTTAGGGTTTTTTAGTACACAAGGTTGAATTTGTGGAAAAGAGTAGTACATTTGCATCCCGTTCTGACAGAGACCACTGATACAAAGAGAAGATAACAACTGAAAAGGCGTTAGATACTGCGAGTAAAGGCTGGGATTTAGAGGAAAAAAAGTTCTGACAGTTACAAGGCGTAGAGGTACAAGCGTGGAAGATGGGTCAAGAAAATTTATTTTAAATTAACTTGACAAAATCGAAAACAAGTTGTATT
>JACCEB010370893.1_pt1 | contig 13296 bp, 19 predicted proteins | sample 7454761 | NCBI WGS metagenome assembly JACCEB01 (sample SAMN15323454, study PRJNA562643) | freshwater metagenome | isolation source: river surface water | place: USA:Blue River Watershed | collected 2017-08-18 | reverse complement strand
TCGACGAACTGAAGGTCAAGACCATCTTCGTCGAGCAAGGCACCACGCTCAAGCGTTTCACCGCCCGCGCCAAAGGCCGTGGCAACCGCATCAGCAAGCCCACATGCCATGTGTATGTGACGGTTGGCAACTGAGCTAGGGAAGAAACATGGGACAGAAAATCCATCCTACCGGCTTCCGTCTGGCCGTCAGCCGCAACTGGGCCAGCCGCTGGTACGCCAACAACCGTGACTTCGCCGGCATGCTGGCCGAAGACATCAAGGTGCGCGAGTACCTCAAGGCCAAGCTCAAGAACGCCGCCGTTTCGCGCGTGCTGATCGAGCGTCCCGCCAAGAGCGCCCGCATCACCATCTTCTCGGCACGTCCGGGCGTGGTGATCGGCAAGAAAGGCGAAGACATCGAGAACCTGAAAAAGGAACTCGGTCAGCGTCTGGGCGTGCCCGTCGCAGTGAACATCGAAGAAGTGCGCAAGCCCGAAACCGATGCCCAACTGATCGCCGACAGCATCACCCAGCAGCTCGAAAAGCGGATCATGTTCCGCCGTGCCATGAAGCGTGCCATGCAAAATGCCATGCGTCTGGGTGCCCTGGGCATCAAAATCATGTCGGCTGGTCGTCTGAACGGCATCGAAATCGCCCGTACCGAGTGGTACCGCGAAGGCCGTGTGCCACTGCACACCCTGCGTGCCGACATCGATTACGGCTTCTCCGAAGCAAAGACCACCTACGGCGTCATTGGCGTGAAGGTTTGGGTCTACAAGGGCGACACCCTCGGCCGCAATGATTTGCCCGCCGCCGTGGAGCCCCGTGCGGAAGAAGAGCGTCGTCCCCGCGGTCCGCGCCGCGATGCCCGTCCGGCTGGCGATCGCCCAGCCCGTGGTGGCCGTCGTCCCGCCGGATCCAATGCCGCACCGTCCGATGGCAGCGACAAGCCCGCCGAAGGAACGGATGCCCCTAAAACCACCGTCAAGCGCGTCCGCAAGGTTGCCGCGCCCTCCGCTACTGGCACAGCGGCGGACGGTCAAGGAGAATAAGCATGCTGCAACCAGCACGCCGGAAATACCGCAAAGAGCAAAAAGGCCGTAACACCGGCATCGCAACCCGTGGCAACACGGTGGCGTTCGGTGACTTTGGCCTCAAATCCACCGACCGCGGTCGTTTGACCGCGCGCCAGATCGAGGCGGCGCGTCGCGCCATCTCCCGTCACGTCAAGCGTGGCGGTCGCATCTGGATTCGTGTCTTCCCCGACAAGCCCATCTCGCAAAAGCCTGCTGAAGTCCGTATGGGTAACGGCAAGGGCAACCCCGAGTACTACGTGGCTGAAATCCAGCCGGGCAAGGTGTTGTATGAAATCGTCGGCGTTCCCGAGCAACTCGCCCGTGAGGCGTTCAGGCTCGCCGCCGCCAAATTGCCCCTGCGCACCACCTTCGTGGCACGCATGATTGGCCAGTAAACAGGAGAACTTCATGAAAGCCAGTGAACTGCGCCAAAAAGACGAAGCCGGCCTCAAGGACGAGATCAAGTCGCTGCAAAAGGCCCACTTCGGCCTGCGCATGCAAAAGGGCACCCAACAACTCAACAACACCGCCCAGCTGCGCCTCACCCGTCGCAGCATCGCGCGTGCCAAAACTGTGCTCGCCCAGAAGCAAGCGGCCAAGTAAGGATCAAGACCATGACGGAAACCAAAAAATCCCTCAAGCGCACCTTGATCGGCAAGGTGGTCAGCGACAAACGCGCCAAAACCGTGACCGTGCTCGTTGAGCGTCGCGTCAAGCACGCGCTCTACGGCAAGATCGTGGCCAAGTCGAGCAAGTACCACGCGCACGACGAGAAGGGCGAATTCCACCTCGGTGACATCATCGAGATCACGGAAAGCCGCCCCATCTCCAAGACCAAGAACTGGGTTGCCACCCGCTTGGTCGAGAAGGCTGCTGCGGTTTAAGCCTCAATACCCCGCCCTGTGCGGAGTTTCCGAAAACGACCCACAATAGTGGGTCGTTTTTTTTATTGCATCCCATCTTCAACCAGGAGAAAACCATGATCAAAGTCGGAGACAGCCTCCCCAACGCCACCCTGATGGAGTACTCGGAAGTCGAGGGCAATGGCTGCAGCATCGGCCCCAACCCCGTTGATGTGCACAAAGCTTGCGCCGGCAAGACCATCGCCCTCTTTGCCCTGCCCGGTGCGTTCACGCCCACCTGCTCGGCCAAACACGTGCCCGGCTATGTGAATCACTTTGATGACCTGAAAAAGGCCGGTGTCGATGAAATCTGGTGCGTGAGCGTGAACGACGCCTTCGTCATGGGCGCTTGGGCGCGTGACCAGAAAACCGACGGCAAGGTGCGCATGCTCGGTGACGGCAGCGCCGAATTCACCCAAGCCGTGGGCCTCACCCTGGACCTCAACGCGCGTGGCATGGGCCTGCGCTCGAACCGCTACTCCATGCTCGTCAAAGACGGCAAAGTGGTGAGCCTGAACGTGGAAGGCCCCGGCAAGTTCGAAGTGAGCGACGCCGAGACCATGCTCAAGCAAGCACGCGGCTAAGCCTCAAACGTTCACCCACAAGTACACCGCATACCCGCAAGCCGCCCACACCATGAGGGCGAGCAGGCGGGTGAGGGCGGTGTCACGGGAGGCCGGGGTGTCGGCAGGCAGGGCTTTATCACCCGTCACCATGGCTTGAACCAGGCGCTGGCCTTTGACGCGCTGGTACCAGGCCACCGCCCCCAGGTGCAGCAGCACCAATACCAAGATCAGCAATTTGCCCACTTCCGTGTGGTACCAGGTGGCCCACTCCACCCAGCGCTCACTCACGTGCGCCACCCAGGGTCCGCTGTTGGCGATTTCATCGTCGCTCATGAACCCGCTCAAGACTTGCGCGGCCAGCAAGAACAAAAACGCCATTACCGAGAGCCCCCCCAGCGGGTTGTGACCGGCCGGATGGCTGGCATCGGGATCGCGCAGGCTGCGCAGGTAGGCCGCGATGCGCCCCGGCGTGGGCAAGAAACTGGCAAAGCGCGACCAGTGACCACCCACCACACCCCACACCACCCGAAACAGCACCAAGCTGAGCACCAAATAGCCCAAACGGAAGTGCCAATACAGCCAATCGTTGCCCACATTGCCCGTGATGACCAGACCCACTACGGCCGTGAGCAACAGCCAGTGAAACACCCGCGTGGGCAAGTCCCACACCCGGCGCGGTATAACAGTTGAGGAATATAGAGGGGCGTTGGCGGGTTTCATGGGGTAGGGCGCACAATAGGCGTAAACTGATTTCAATATTTTCCCACCATCGGAGGTTTTCACCCATGATCCGCATCAACACACTGGCTTCGGCCCTCGCCGTGGCCACGCTGGCCATCAGCACGCAGGCCCAAGCCCAATTCGCCAAGCCCGAAGACGCCATCAAGTACCGCAAAGCCGCCTTCAACGTGATGGCCGCCCACACCGGTCGTTTGGGCGCCATGGCCCAAGGCAGAGTCCCCTTCGACGCCAAGGTAGCGGTAGAAAATGCCGAACTCGTGTCCACCTTGAGCCACCTGCCCTGGGCTGCGTTTACGGAGGGAACGGACAGCGGTGAAACCCGCGCCAAGCCCGAGATCTGGAAGCAATCGGCCAAGTTCAAAGAGCTCTCCGACAAGTTCCAGCAAGACGGCATCAAACTCGTGGCCGCCACCAAGACCGGTAAAGAAGCCGATTTCAAAGCCGCCTTCACAACCTTTAGCGGCAACTGCAAAGCCTGCCACGACGATTTCCGCGGCAAGTAAGCCATCCCTTGGCGCGTGGCATGGCGCTGCGCTCCGAACACCAAAACAAAGGGCCCTCGCGGGCCCTTTGTTTTGGCCGTCGTCGAAGGCCTAGATCACCCCTTGCTCGCGCAGGCGCGCGATGGCCTCAGGAGCAAGCCCCAGCACTTCGGCCAGCACGGCTTCGGTGTGTTCGCCCAAGAGTGGCGGGGGCAAGTCTTTGCGCACCGGGGTGGCGCTGAGCTTGAGGGGACTCGCGGTGAGGGCGACTTCACCGGCGAGCGGGTGTTGCCAGCGCGTGACCATCTCGCGCGCCTGCACCTGCGGATCGGCAAACACTTCAGCCAGATTGTTGATGGCGCCACACGGCACCTTGGCCGCTTCCAGTGCCGCGAGCCAGTCGGCTTTGCGCCGCGTGCGCAGAATGACTTCGAGCTGGGGCACAAGCTCGCTGCGGTTGCGCACCCGATCGGCGTTGCGGGCAAAGCGCGGGTCTTGCGCCAACTGCGGGCAGCCCGCCACTTCGCAGAACTTGGCAAACTGGCCGTCGTTGCCCACCGCCAAAATCAGATGATCTTTCTCGCCGGCCTCATTGGGTGCGACTTCAAACACTTGGTAGGGCACGATGTTTTGGTGCGCGTTGCCGGCCCGCCCCGGAACCTTGCCTGTTTTGTGACCCGAGACCAGGTAATTGGCGCCCAGGTTGGCGAGCATGGCCACCTGGGTGTCGAGCAAGGCCATGTCCAGGTGCTGACCCTCGCCCGTGCGCTCGGCGTGGCGCAGCGCAGCCAGAATGCCCACCGTGGCGTAGAGGCCGGTGAACAAATCGGCCACGGCCACCCCCACCTTTTGCGGGCCGCCGCCCAAATCGTCCCGCTCGCCCGTCACACTCATCAAGCCGCCCATGCCTTGAATGGCGTAGTCGTAACCCGCGCGTTCGCGGTATGGCCCCGTCTGGCCAAAGCCTGTCACGCTGCAGTACACCAGGCTTGGCTTGAGGGCTCGCAAGCTCGCGTAATCCAGTCCGTAGCGGGCCATGTCGCCCACTTTGAAGTTCTCAATGAAGACGTCGCAATGCGGCACCAATTCGCGAATCAGGGCCTGACCCGCCGGCGTGGCGATGTCGCATGTCACCGAGCGTTTGTTGCGGTTGGTGCCCAGGTAATAGGCGGCGTCTCGGGTGTCCTCGCCACTTGGGGTTTGCAAGAAAGGCGGCCCCCAGCCCCGCGTGTCGTCGCCGCTGCCGGGGCGCTCAATCTTGATCACGTCGGCGCCAAGATCGGCCAGGGTTTGTGTGCACCAGGGGCCGGCGAGCACCCGGGAGAGGTCTAAGACCCGAATACCATCAAGAGCGTTCATGGCCCGAGTTTAGTGTTTCCCTTGGGTATGTCACCGGGCGGACCGCGCAAAACCCCAAGCTGAGGAATAATCCCAGCTTCGATGTCGACTACCCCTCCCACGCCTACCCCCGCCGAAGAATCCGCCCGCTACCCTCTGTCGGTGGTCGTATGGATTTTTGTCGCCTTCGCCAGCGCCTATTTCCTCTCGGCCTTGCTGCGCGCGATCACGGCCACGCTCTCGCCGGTGCTCACCCAAGAGCTGGGCCTGCAAGCGCGCGACTTGGGGCTGCTCGCGGGGGGCTACTTTTTAGGCTTTTCCTTGACCCAACTGCCCATGGGGCGCTGGCTCGACACCTTGGGCCCCCGCCAGGTGGTGCTGCGCTTTTTGTGCGTGGCGGTGGTGGGGAGTTTTGCGTTTTCCTGGGCGCAGGACTTCTCCGGTCTCTTGCTGGCACGCGTGCTCATTGGGGTGGGGGTGAGCGCCTGCCTGATGGCGCCGCTCACCGGGTACCGCCGCTGGCTGCCCTTGCACCAACAGCAGCGTGCCAATTCGTGGATGCTCATGACCGGCTCGTTTGGCATGCTGGCCTCCACCCTGCCGGTGCAATGGCTCCTGCCCCTGGTGGGCTGGCGTTGGATTTTTGTCCTACTCGCGGGCCTGGTTGTGCTCTCCATGTGTCTCATCTATTGGTGCGTGCCCGAGTGGGAGCGCACCGCACCGGCTGAGGCCCCCGATCAGCCGCGCGAGGGCTTGCTCGCGAGCTATCGCGAAGTTTGGCAACACCCTTATTTCCGCCGTCTCTCGCCCATGGGCTTTTTCAATTACGGCGGCATGATTGCCATGCAAACCCTGTGGGCCGGCCCCTGGATGATTCGCGTCACGGGCGAAACCCCGTTGCAAGCCGCCACCGGCCTCTTTTGGGTGAATGTGGCCATGCTCATCACCTTCTCCCTCTGGGGTTGGTTCACGCCTGCGCTGTTTGCGCGCGGCTGGGACGCCAACCGCCTCATGCGCTGGGGCGTGCCGCTGAACTTTGTCGTCCAGATCCTCCTCATCATCCTGGGGGAGGGCATCGGGGCGGTAGGCTGGGTGTTGTTTTGCGTCAGCGCCAGTGTCGTGGCCTTGGCCCAACCGGCCGTGGGCATGGCGTTCCCCAACCACTTGGCGGGACGAGCCCTCTCGGCTTACAACCTGGTGCTCTTCTTGGGGGTCTTCGTGGTGCAGTGGGGCTTTGGCCTGCTGATTGACGGCGCCAAAGCCCTGGGCGCGAGCGAAGTCGAGGCCTTCCAGCAGGCTTTGGGCATTTATTTGGTCACCTGTGTGGTGTCCTACCTCATTTTTGCGCGCGGGCGCGACACCACCTGAGATAATGCGGGTCGGAGTGACCCGTGAGTAACCGCATCTTCATCATTGCCCATGCCCCGCTGGCAACCGCCCTGCGGGATTGCGCTTTGCATGTTTATCCAGAATGCGCGGCGTCGGTGTTGGCGGTCGATGTCTTGCCCCACGAGGCACCCGAAGACACCCTGGCCCGCGCCCAGCTCGCGCTCAAGGGCGGCGTGGCCACGGATGGCCTCTTGGTGCTCACCGATATTTTTGGGGCCACCCCGGCCAACGTGGCGCAAAAAATCACCGGCACGGGCCCCACACGCCTGATCTCTGGCGTGAATTTGCCCATGCTCTACCGCGCGGTTTGCTACCGCGAGGAAGGCTTGGAGGCTTTGGTGGCGCGCGCCATCTCGGGCGGCACCCAAGGCGTGATGCAAGTCACCACCACCGTGCCACAAAACCAGCAACGTCAACCTGTCCATGATCCAGCACACCATCACCATCATCAATAAATTGGGGCTGCACGCCCGCGCCTCTGCCAAGCTCACCAAGCTCGCGGGCAGCTTTCCGTGTGAAATCTGGATCAGCAAAGGGGACCGTCGCGTCAACGCCAAGAGCATCATGGGGGTCATGATGCTCGCCGCGGGCATTGGCAGTGAGGTCACGATCGAGACGGACGGTGATCAAGCACAAGAGGCCATGGACGCCATGCTCGGCTTGATCAACGACAAATTCGGCGAAGGCGAATGACATGACCTTCACCGTCCACGGACTCGCGGTCGCGCGCGGCATCGCCATCGGGCGTGCCGTGTTGGTGGCCTCCAGCCGTGTGGATGTGGCCCACTATTTCATCGAGCACGACCAGATCAACACCGAGCTCTTGCGCCTGCGCGATGCCCGCGACACCGTGCGCCAAGAGTTGCAAGAGTTGCACGACAACCTGGCCAAGGACGCGCCGCCCGAGTTGGCCGCGATTCTGGAAGTCCACCTCATGCTGCTCGACGACGCCATGCTCGCCGAGGGCGTCAAACACTGGGTGAGCGAGCGCCTCTACAACGCCGAGTGGGCCTTGAGCTCGCAACTCGAAGTGGTGGCGCGGCAGTTCGATGAAATGGACGACGCTTATCTGCGCGAGCGCAAGGGCGATTTGGAGCAAGTGGTCGAGCGCATGTTGCGCCACCTCAAGGGCCACCCCAACGCCATGGCCATTCCTGCCACGCGGCGCACGGGTAACCAACAAGACTTGTTGTTGGGCGATGAAGTCGATGCCCCGCTCGTGCTCGTCGCGCATGACCTCTCACCCGCCGACATGCTGCAATTCAAGCAAAGCGTGTTCGTGGGCTTTGTGACCGATGTGGGGGGCAAGACCTCGCACACCGCCATCGTCGCGCGCAGCTTGGACATTCCGGCCGTGGTGGGCGCACGCACGGCAAGCCAACTGGTGCGCCAAGACGACTGGGTGATCATCGACGGGGACGCGGGCGTGCTCATCGTCAACCCCTCGCCCATCATTCTGGACGAATACCAGTTCAAACAGCGTCAGGCCGAAGTCGAGCGCGAGCGCCTCTCGCGTCTGCGCCACACGCCCTCCCTCACCCTGGACGGTCAGAAAGTCGAGTTGCTCGCCAACATCGAAATGCCCGACGATGCCCCCGCCGCCTTGCACGTGGGCGCGGTGGGCGTGGGTTTGTTTCGCAGCGAATTCCTGTTCATGGGTCGTGAAGGCCAGTTGCCCGACGAAGAAGAGCAGTTCGCCGCGTACCGCCGCGCCATCGAGGGCATGAATGGCTTGCCCGTGACCATCCGCACGGTGGATGTGGGGGCCGATAAACCGCTCGATCGCAACCTCAAAGAAGAGGCCAGTTTGAACCCGGCGCTGGGTTTGCGGGCCATTCGCTGGAGCTTGTCCGACCCCACCATGTTCCTCAAGCAGCTGCGCGCCATTTTGCGCGCGGCGGCGTTTGGCAAAGTCAACCTGCTCATTCCCATGCTGGCGCATGGCCGCGAGATTCGCCAAACCCTGGCCTTACTGGATCAGGCGCGCCAACAACTCGACGCACGAGGGGTGGCTTATGGCGAGGTCAAAGTGGGCGCCATGATCGAGGTGCCCGCCGCCGCGCTGAGCGTGCGCATGTTCCTGCGCCATTTCGATTACCTCTCCATCGGCACCAACGACCTAATCCAGTACACCCTGGCCATCGACCGGGCCGACGAACAAGTCGCCCACCTCTACGATCCCCTTCACCCCGCCGTGTTGCGCTTGGTGGCTGACACCATCTCCGCGGGACGCGAGGTTGGCAAACCCGTGAGCGTGTGTGGCGAAATGGCCGGCGACCCTAGCATGACCCGCCTCTTGCTCGGCCTGGGCCTGCGCAGCTTCTCCATGCACCCCACGCAAATCCTGGCGGTCAAACAAGAAGTCATCCGCGCCGACGCCAACCGCCTCGCCCCTTGGGCGCAGCAAGTGCTTGACGCTGACGATCCTGCGGAATTCTTATTGGGCTGAGGTTGGCGCGAGGCGCTTAAACGCCCGCCGCATGCGCCTGCACATCCGCGTGGTAGCTTGAGCGGACCATGGCACCCACCGCAGCGTGGCTAAAGCCCATTTTGTAAGCCTCGGCTTCGAACATCTTGAAGGTGTCGGGGTGCACATAACGGCGCACGGGCAAGTGGCTGGTGCTGGGTGCGAGGTACTGACCGATCGTGAGCATGTCGATGCGGTGTTCCCGCATGTCGCGCATGACTTGCAAGATTTCCTCGTCCGTTTCGCCCAAGCCCACCATCAAGCCGCTCTTGGTGGGCACATGGGGAAAGAGTTCCTTGAACTTCTTGAGCAGGTTGAGGCTAAAGGCGTAGTCGCTGCCGGGGCGGGCTTCGCGGTAGAGGCGCGGCACGGTCTCGAGGTTGTGGTTCATCACATCGGGCGGCGCGGCTTTGAGAATTTCCAGGGCGCGGTCATCGCGGCCACGGAAATCGGGCACGAGCACTTCGATTTGCGTCTCGGGTGAGAGCGCGCGCGTGCGTTCGATGCACGCCACGAAGTGACCCGCACCGCCATCGCTCAGGTCAGCGCGGTCGACGCTGGTGATCACGACGTACTTCAACTTCAGGGCGGCAATGGTGCGCGCGAGGTTCTCGGGTTCATTCGCGTCGAGGGGGTCGGGGCGGCCGTGGCCGACGTCGCAGAAAGGGCAGCGGCGCGTGCATTTGTCGCCCATGATCATGAATGTGGCCGTGCCCTTGCCAAAGCACTCGCCAATATTGGGGCAGCTCGCCTCTTCGCACACCGTCACGAGCTTGTTGCTGCGCAGAATGTCTTTGATCTCGTAGAAGCGCGTGGTGGGCGAGCCCGCCTTGACGCGAATCCAGTCGGGCTTCTTGAGCACTTCGCCTGGCTCGACCTTCACGGGAATGCGCGAGAGCTTGGCCGCTGCTTTTTGTTTCGCGGTGGGGTCGTATTGGTCGACGCTTTGCGCCTCGCGCACGGTTTTGGATTCAGGGGTAGACATCGGGGCCGCCATGTTCAGGGTTCGAGGCAGATGCTCAGGTGTGACACCAAACGCTCGGCGGCCTCCTGCCAGGACGCCGCAACCCCAATTGTAGAAAGATCGATGGTGCGCAAACCCGCGTAACCGCAAGGGTTGATGCGCAAAAAGGGTTCGAGGTCCATCGCCACATTCAGCGCCAGTCCGTGGTAGCTGCGGTGGCGGCTCACTTTAATGCCCAAGGCCGCAATCTTGCCCAGCGCGGAGAAGTCCGGTGTCTCGCCCGCGCTTGGACTCAGGCGGGCGTGGCCAAAGGGGTCGTCTAGCTGCACATAAATCCCTGGTGCCGTGCGCACGCGGTGACCGGTCACGCCCCAGTCGCGCAAACTGCGCAACACCGCTTCTTCGAGCCGATACACGTATTCTTTGACGAAGTAGCCCCGACGGCCTAAATCCAGGAGCGGGTAGGCCACCACCTGGCCGGGCCCGTGGTAAGTCACTTGGCCACCGCGGTTGGTAGCGACCACCGGAATGTCGCCCGGCATGAGCAGGTGTTCGGCCTTGCCCGCCAAGCCTTGGGTGAAGGTGGGTGGGTGTTCACACACCCAGAGCTCGTCCGGGGTGTCGGGGCCGCGCTGCTCACTGAACGCTTGCATGGCGGCATAGGTGGGGGCGTAGTCCACGCGCCCGAGCCATTTGATTTGCAAATCCATGCGCGGGCTCAGATCACCACCTTGACCCAGGGGTGGGCCGTGAGGGCGCGGTAGAGGCCATCGAGCTGCTCGCGGCTCGTGGCCGTCACATTCAAAGTCACCCCTAAATAGTTACCGCCCTTGCTCGGGCGCAACTCCACACTCGCCGCGTCATAACTGGGGTCATGCGCCTTGGCGATTTGGGTGAGTTCATGCACGAGGCCGTCCACATGGCGGCCCATCACTTTGATGGGGAACCGGCAGGGGTACTCGATCAAGGAGTCTTTGCGGGGGTCGTCTTGCGCGGGTGGGGTGGTCATGCGGAGAATTATGGACTTTATGCTCGACCCAGCCGATGCATGCGTGTTTTCACTTACAATAGCAGGCTTTGCGGCTAGAACCGGATGTAACCTGCGCGTAAACAAGCATGGCCAGAATACCGCCGGATCAAACCCAAGACGAGCAGGAAGAGGACATCGTTCCCTGGACCGCCGAACAGGTGCGTCAGTGGCGCGAGTCACAACCCCTGCTCTCCATGCGCCGCGTCATCGGGGTGCAAGTGCTGGTCGGTGGCCTGCTTGCACTGGTGATTGGGGCGATATGGGGGCTTTCAAGTGCTGGGTCTGCCCTCTACGGTGTTGCCACAGTGGTGTTGCCAGCGGGGCTGTTTGCGGTTGTTTTGAACCGACAAATGCAAGGAGTCCCCATTTTGAGTGCGGTTTTTGGGTTTTTTGTTGGAGAATTAATCAAAATCGGGCTCACGGTGTTGGGCTTGGTGATGGCCTCCAGATGGCTTGACGAAGTTCACTGGCCAGCCTTGCTGGCAGGGCTGGTGGTGACGATGAAAGTTTATTGGGTGGCGCTTGGCATGGGCCGGGTGTTCTATCCTCAACAGGCAAACGAACGAGAGAAGAAATAAATGGCTGCTGAAAATGCTCCCAACGCCGGTGAATACATCGTTCACCACCTCACGCATCTCCAGAACAAAGAGATGTCGGGCATCATCGATTTCTCTGTCTATAACCTGGACTCCATTTTTTGGTCCGTCCTCTTGGGCGTGGTGGGCACCCTCTTGCTGTGGTCGGCTGCGCGCAATGTGACTTCGGGTAAGCCTGGGCGCTTCCAGGCGGCCGTGGAAATTCTGGTCGAGATGGTCGACACCCAAGCCAAAGGCATCATTCACAACGCTGAAAGCCGCAAGCTCGTGGCGCCCCTCGCGCTGACCGTGTTCGTCTGGATCTTCCTGATGAACGCCATGGATTTGCTGCCGGTGGATTTGCTGCCCGCGATTTGGAGCGCCATCTACGAAATGCAAGGCCATGACCCGCACCACGCCTACATGCGTGTGGTGCCCACGGCCGATCTCTCCACCACCCTCGGTCTCTCCGGTGCGGTGCTGCTGGTGTGCATTTTCTATAACCTCAAGATCAAAGGCGTGGGCGGCTGGGTGCACGAACTCTTCTGCGCCCCGTTTGGTGCTCACCCCCTGTTGTGGCCCATCAACTTCGTCATGCAGCTGATTGAATTCGCCGCCAAGACGGTTTCGCACGGCATGCGACTCTTTGGCAACATGTACGCGGGCGAACTCGTGTTCATGCTCATCGCGCTCATGGGCGGCGCCGCCGCCATGACCTTGCCCGGCATTTTGCTGCCGGTGGGTCACATCATCGCGGGCACCATCTGGGCCATCTTCCACATTCTGATCATCACCTTGCAGGCCTTCATCTTCATGATGCTGACCCTGGTGTACGTCGGCCAGGCGCACGACGCCCACTGATTTTTTCTTTCAACTTTTCTCACCCATCCATTCATAGGAGCAAAAAATGGAACACGTTCTCGGTTATGTTGCACTCGCCGCTGGCATCATCATCGGTCTCGGCGCGATTGGTGCCTGTATCGGTATTGGCATCATGGGCAGCAAATACCTCGAGTCCGCCGCTCGTCAGCCTGAGCTGATGAACGAGCTGCAGACAAAGATGTTCCTGCTGGCCGGTCTGATCGACGCCGCCTTCCTGATCGGTGTCGCTATCGCCCTGCTGTTCGCCTTCGCGAACCCCTTCGTTCTGAAGTAATCCCGCAACCCACTAGAAAGGTGTTGCCGTGAGTATCAACGCAACCCTGTTTGTCCAGGCCATCGTCTTTGCGATCCTGGTGTGGTTCACGATGAAATTCGTGTGGCCACCCATCGCTCAGGCTCTGGACGAACGAGCAGAAAAAGTCGCCCACGGCCTGGCCGCGGCTGAGCACGCCAAAATCGAGCTCGCCAATGCGCACCGGGAAGTGGAGTTGCGCCTCGAACAGACGCGCAGCGAATCCACCACGCTCTTGGCCGATGCCGAACGCCGTGCTCAGCACATGATCGACGAAGCCAAAGCGCGTGCATCCGAAGAGGCCGCTCGCATCATCGCGAATGCCCGTGCCGAGGCCGAGCAGGAGATCGTCAAGGCGCGTGAGCAACTGCGTGAGCAGGTTGCCGCCCTGGCCGTCAAGGGTGCCGAGCAAATCCTCCGCAAAGAGGTCAATGCCAGCGTGCATGCCGATTTGCTGGGCCGTCTCAAAACCGAGCTGTAAGAGGACGACATGGCTGAACTTGCCACCATTGCCCGCCCCTACGCCGACGCGTTGTTCAAAGCCTCCCCGGCAGACAAACGCACGGCCACGGCGGATTGGCTCGACGAGCTGGCTGCCATTGCCACCCAGC
>JACCEB010702674.1_pt1 | contig 13297 bp, 10 predicted proteins | sample 7454761 | NCBI WGS metagenome assembly JACCEB01 (sample SAMN15323454, study PRJNA562643) | freshwater metagenome | isolation source: river surface water | place: USA:Blue River Watershed | collected 2017-08-18 | reverse complement strand
GCAGAACTTCGTAACGGTGGCGGCCTTGAAGGACAAGCATACCAACAATATAATCAACAGCAAGGTGTGGCAGAAGGCACAGACAATCCCTATGGATACAAAGTTGGTCAAACTGTAAAACTTGACAACGGTCAACAAGGTCGTGTCATTGATATTTTTGATGACAGCATCGAAGTGTTGTTAGTTGGTGGCCGCACAGTTACAGTCGACTTCCGTGATGCACAAGTAATTGGCGAGCAAGGTGTAGCAAAAAGTGAGACTCCTGAAAAAGAATTAGAGCGTCTAAAACTGCGCCAGAATGCCGAACACGGTCGTGCATCACTACAGCGTCAAGCAGACACACAGGCTCGCATCCGTGAATTAGAAAAACAAATTCAAGGCAAGCAGTCAGGTGTCAAAGAAGCCGGACGTTACGGACGTAGCAGTTACTACAATCCTCTGGACCAAGAACGTCGTGAACAAGAATACAGAGATCAATCAGACCGTGACTTCAAGTATCAAGAAAGATCATGGGATGAAGCCAGTGTCATGTATAGATTTGACACTGATGTTCAACGTTTAAAGCAAAAGTCAATTGTGCATGCTCATATGACACAGGCTCGCAGTGAAGGCTGGAGAGACTCACACGAACAGGCCATGCGCGATCATGGCTATTTCCCTAGCAAATTCAAACAAGGCGAATTTGTAAAGAAAGGCACAGATGGCAAGTGGATTAAAGTTTTTCCGTATGCCAGCAAGGCCACTGAAAGTGACATGTCAGGACTACTGCATGCGGCACGTCACCACAATAGAGAATTTATTGTCACTGCAAAAACAGCAGAGGGCGATACCAAACGCTATCGAGTAAAGGCACAAAGCGAACGTGTTGCTCGAGAAAAGTTTCAACAACACCACAATCAAGCCGAAATACTTGATGTCAAAGAAGATACTAAGGAAGCCACTAATATGCCTGACAACAGTTTAGGTTACAAAAACACACTAGCGGTCATGAAGGCTGCTGACAGCAGTCAAGAAGCCACAATTAACCTAGGTGGTGAGCCTGTAACACTTGACTATCCAGAGGCCCGCTTCATTGCTGGCAAATACAAGGCTTTCCTCCGTGCAGGACGTCAAGAAGAATTCTTTGGCTATATGAGCAATGCTCAACAGTTTGATTCAATGATGAAACAGTTGCGTGGTCTACACGACAAACAAAAGGCATTCAAGGGGTCAGTGCCAGGTGAGCGCGGAGTTCCTGGTGAAACCACAAAACCCTGGACCAAAGAAAGCACAGACTATGAAAAAAGCATCCCTGCTGGTGCTGATGAAGGTAGAGTCAAATGGAAATGTCCTTCATGCGGTGTAGCATCCGGTGTGGCCGCATTTAGAACAAATAGTTACAAGTGCCCAAATTGCAGTGAACCTTTGCCAGTCAAAGGCCAAATGGGGTTGAAACAAGTTAGCGAAAGTCTACGTCTAGTGGGCAAGCATGGTGATGGTGCCAAAACTGCCAAAGTCTACAAAGACCACGAATGGGGCGAGTATCGTGTCAAGTTCTACACCGACGGCAATCACGAAGGTGAAGATGCAGACTATCACACCGACGACAAAGATGATGCTAACGATACTGCTAAATCGTGGATCAGCAAAGGTCAAAAGGTAGCAGAAAACACCTACTGGTGCAGAGTTGAAAAAACACGCAAACTTATTCCTGAGGGTTACAAGAAAGCACCCAAGGGCTACATTATCAAAGAATAAGGACAACAATGGCTTTTTGTAGGCTTCCATGGCAAGGGCTGATGATCACTCCATTGGGTGATTTTCGCCTTTGTGCATTGACAAACAGCAACGAAATGAATCAAGGCATGGCCACCGATGAAAATGGCCAGTTGATGAACATCATGACGCATACACCTAACCAAGGCCTCAACGGCAAGTGGCATAGGATGGTGCGACTCAACGATGTCAATGACGACGGAGCATGGCACGATATTTGTAGTTGCTGTCGAGACAGAGAAATTGCCACTGGCGGTGATCCTAAGCACATTGCTGCCAGTCGTAGACAAAGTATGGAACGTAGAAATCCCAGCACTGATATTGTGCATCCGGGCAACTACAAGTCTGTTGACATGGACGAAAACGGCTATGTTAAATGGAACCCTACCACACTAGATATTCGATTTGGTAACCTTTGCAACATGAAGTGTGTGCATTGTGGTCCAAACTATTCTAATCAATGGTATGAAGACTGGGTAGGACACTACGGCATGAATGCGCCTTGGGGATTTGGTCATCGCGCCATTAAATTAGAACGCAATCAACACGGCAAAGTTATCAACCCCAAAGAAGTCAAGTGGTGGGAAAGCGACATCTGGTGGCAGAAGTTTGACGAAATGTTGCCTACCCTAGAGCACATTTATCTCACTGGCGGCGAACCAATGATTGTGCCCGCGCATGACGAAATGTTGGATCGCATTATTGCTTCAGGTCGTGCCAAAGAAATTTATTTGGACTATGACACTAACCTAAGTGTTGTCAACGATAAAATTGCACGTCGTTGGGAACATTTCAAACATGTTGAGATTGCAGGTAGCATGGATGCTAGCCACGAACACTATGAGTTTATTCGCTATGGCGGCAAGTGGGACACATTCAGTAACAATGTAAAACGTATCAAAGAATACGAAAAAGATGGCGTGGTTAGGCTTTATCGCTTAACCAGTTGCACACAACCATCAACACTCTATACCATGCTACGTTCAGAAGCATGGTGCCAGGAAGTGGGTGTGCCATTCCAGATTAGATTCATTGACAGCCCATTGATGCACAGCATCATGAGTCTGCCTAAATCAGCCAAAGAAGAAGTCATTGAGTATTATTCTAAATATGATACAGTGACTTCTAAACTAATTCAAGAGTGGACACAAGACCACCTGGATGAAAAGTATGAACATCCTGAGGATGTCAAAAAGTATGTTCAACTTATGGACTACTTGGACGGTGCCCGAGGCACACGCTGGAAAGAAATTATTCCAGAAACATGGAGCCTAATCAGTAGGCATTGTAAACTTTGAGGATCAACTATGTTGACATTAGAAATACTGCAAGAATGCTTGCCTAAAGCCAAAGTAGCCAAACTAGAAGAATTCATTGAAGGATTCAATGAAACGTTTGATACTTTTGAAATGACGACGCCTGAGCGTCAAGCCATGTTCTTGGCACAGACTGCACATGAATCAGGGAACTTCAACTTTACCGAAGAAAACCTTAACTACAAAGCAGCCAGCCTTTCAAAGGTTTGGCCTAAGAAATTTCCACCAGACATTGCTGGCCAGTATGGTGGTAATGCACAAAAGATTGCCAACCGCGCCTATGGCGGACGTATGGGCAACGGCGACGAAGCATCAGGTGATGGCTTCAAGTATAGAGGGCGCGGAATCATCCAGTTGACTGGCAAAGACAACTATCGTGCCTGCGGTGATGCCCTAGGCGTTGATCTGTTGGCAGAACCAGACCTAGTGGCCAAGAATCCCTATGCTGTGCTTAGTGCTGGATGGTTCTGGGAAACACGCAAACTCAACCAATGGTGTGACAAAGGCGATGTGCTAACAGTGACCAAACGCATCAATGGTGGAACTATTGGTCTAGAAGACCGTAAGCATCACTACGAACACATTGTAGAAGTTCTTCGTCGTCACGCCGAATAACTTGTTTCAATTTACAAAAAGGGCGGCAACGCCCTTTTTCTTTATCTACCTACATTATAAATATCCCAATGCAATATACTAGAACTAGAAATCCTGCTAGTGTTCCTACCAATTGGGCTGGCTTTGAACGAGTTGAAAAGAAAGTTCAAGACACTAGTCCAATCATTTTCTATTGCGATCATCAAGGTATGGAGTTAAACAACATTCATACTATGAATAGATTTTTGATGCAGGATATCAATGATCGACAAGGACAAGTTGACAGATTAAATTTTACTCATCATCCGCTGATTGATGTAGATGTGTTAAAGCAAATCAAACGCGGAGTTGAAATTAGAGCCTTTGATCAAGGCATTGTTGCGGGCAGAGACAGCATCATACACATTGGTCTAATGAGCGGTTGGACCAAAGAAAAACTTGACAATATAACCAGATGGCTACATGCACCTAAGCGACGAGCACTTTTAGATGATCCTAGATGTCATATTGTATTGGACTATAGTTTAGAAGGTTTCACAGACTATGCCTACGATGACATTTGGTATTGGGTAGAACAAAACTTCTTACACGAACGAGTTATCTACGTCAGTGGTGCCAGCAACTGCGAAGAAATCTATCGCCGTTGGTGTAGTTACAATCGTGTTCAACCTAACATGCGCTGTGCCTGGTATGGATTTTTTGCTAACTGGGTAGCAAAGCGCATACCAAAGAATCAAGAACTGTCAACAAAATATCAACCTGGTAATCGTAGAATCATGTGCTTGAATCGTAGACCACATGAACATCGTATGCTGTTGGCCGCAATGATTGAGCGCACAGGCATCACTGATAAAATTGCATTGAGTTTTCCACAAGAACTTAATGAAGAACAAGATTATCAATTGCCTGGCTACGACGATGTCAACAAACTTTGGCGCAAGTTCTGTCGCAAAAGCCAAGGCTGGCTAGACTATCTTGATCCAGCCTGGCAATCACTGTCAGCCAAACTGCCGCTGATTGCTGACACCAGCGACTTTGACACTAATCATGCACAGGACCTAAACATTGATTTCTACAAGAAGCATCCAATCAATGTTATCACCGAAACTATATTTTTCACACGCGGCACTTTCCCTAGTGAAAAAATCTGGAAACCCATTGCTATGGGACAAATTTTTATTCCCGTGGCTGGCAGTTTTTTCTTGCGTGAATTGCGTAAGATGGGTTTTAAAACCTTTGAGCCGTGGATCAACGAAGAATATGATCTAATAGACGACGATCACGAACGTGCCGCTGCCATAGTTAAAGAAATGCGTAGATTAGTTGAAATGCCTGAAGAGGAGTTTTTAAATGTCATTGAGAATTGTCAAAGCATTGTTCAGCATAATCAACGGTTATTTTTAGACCGGACTCAACTACAAGAAATTGTATCAACTCAGTTGTTAGAAAAGATCAATGCACTATGAAAAATGTAAAATCACATGATCGCTTGTTTACATTTGGTTGCAGTTTTACACAATACCATTGGCCAACCTGGGCAGACATCTTAGGTCGTGAAGCAAACTATTATGAGAACTGGGCGCTGAGTGGCGGTGGCAATGACTTTATTCTAAATCGACTGGTCGAGTGCAATCAAAGAAATTCTTTGACACGCCGAGATCTAGTTATAATAATGTGGTCTGGTGTTACTAGAGAAGATCACTACACCACTCTTTGGAAATTACGTGGTAACCAATATACCTGCAATGACATCAACTGGTTGATTGACAATCGCAGTCCACAAGGCTATCTTTTAAAATCGTTAAATTACATAACTGCGGCCAAGTTTATACTAGACTCCATTGGTTGTAGATATTATTTTTTGAGCATGTTGCCAGTGGGCCACCTAGAGTTTGAAGTAACTGCACCTGATGCAACAATGCTTGGACTATATCAAAATGTTACATCAACCATACTGCCCAGTGTTTTTGAAACTGTTTATCAAAGCAATTGGGACGGGCCCAGTCAACGAGTTTCGTTGGCATGGCCAGGAAAAAAGCCCGGTTACGATCCACATCCTGTTCCATCACTGCATTTAGAATATTTGAAAAAAACCTTTCCCAGATTAAGGGTAAGTAAGGACACAGAAAATTTTGTTGAGCAGTGGAACAATCGTGTGCTAAACTTAACTGTTGAGGATCATAATTGCATTGTTGATCCATTGACATATGGAAGATTGTATCCCTTGCCAAAAATTAAAGCATTCTAAGGAGAAATTGTGAAAGTAGCAATGATAGGCTGTGGTAAACTGGGTTTGCCATGTGCAGAAGTAATGAGTCAACACTATGATGTGGTTGGCTATGATGTGGTCAAAGACCCCGAAGCACAAATACCAATGATGGAGACCATTGCAGAAGCAGTGGCTGGCAGAGATTTAATTTTTGTTGCTGTGCCAACTCCGCACGATCCTGCCTATGGCGGATCAAAACCCATTGCCGAAATGCCGCCCAAAGATTTTGACTATAGCATTGTGCGTCATGTGTTGCGAGACATGAACCCACATTTAAATAAAAATCAGTTGGTTGTGTTGATTTCCACTGTGCTACCTGGCACAGTTCGCGAATACCTTGCTCCAAATATTACCAACGCACGGTTTATCTACAATCCCTATTTGATTGCCATGGGTAGTGTCAAGTGGGACATGGTAAATCCTGAATGCCTGATCATTGGCACAGAAGACGGCACTGAAACCGGCGATGCACGATTGCTGACGGACTTTTATCGTCCATTGATGGAAAACGATCCCGTGATCAACGTTGGCACCTGGGACGAAGCCGAAGCAATCAAGATTTTCTACAATACGTTCATCAGTGCCAAAATTGGTTTGGTCAACATGATTCAAGACGTTGCTGAATCCAATGGCAACATCAATGTTGATGTGGTAACCGATGCACTTAAACGTGCCACACAGCGTATCACAGGCCCAAGATATCTAACTGCGGGCATGGGAGATGCTGGTGCTTGCCATCCTAGAGACAATATCGCACTACGCTGGCTGGCACAGAAACTTGACCTTGGCTACGATCTGTTCCATGCAATCATGCACAGCAGAGATCAGCAGGCTCAACGCATGGCCCGGCGTCTAGTAGCACTACATCACGAAACAGGATTGCCAGTGATCATTCACGGCCGTGCCTACAAACCTTATGTGCCTTATACTATTGGATCATATTCTGAGTTGGTGGGACACTTTGTTGAGCAAGCAGGTGTAGCAGTCAAGTATGCAGATCCCTTGACAGGTGATACAGTTGAAGGACCAGCCAAGTGTGTGGTGTTGATGGCACACAATGCTGGAATCACCTACTCAGGCACAGGTGTAGAAATCAAACCCGATTCATTCTACTTTGAAATTGCAGCCGGCAGCATAATTCTAGACCCTTGGAGAACTGTGCCAGAAATCCCTGGAATTCGCGTTATTCACTACGGCAATCCAAGAAAGCGTTAAGGCCTGCGCTTATCCAATAGAATGTCGCCAGGGCATGTGCAATAGTTTTTAGTGCATGTCACTGGCGCATCTAACAATTCAAAACTCTCCAGTCTGCCCAGTGCAGTAATTTTACAAATACTGGCCCATACTTGTCCATCAAAGTGTGCGTTGACGCTGGAACTACCAGCCGAACACAACCATCCCTTAAAGTCATGTTGATTGTTAATGGTCAATTCAGATATGTTGATTAATTTTTGTTTGGTGCCATCTTCAAACACCATGTCTGGAATATTTCGGAATTCAACAGTTCGTTTGGGTCTAATTCTAAAGTGAAAATTTTGTTTTTGATTGATCCAGTTTCGCTGTTCCAGAGTGTAGTCATAGTTTTCTCTGGTAGACTCTAAATGATTTAACACTTTAGGAACGGCATAGACCTTTAGATCATCACCTAATGCATCATACAAGGCCACAGTTTCGTTCCAGTGTTCTGGATCACAACTGAGATTGAACTGTAGTTCAATGCCCTTGACTAGCAAGAAACGTGCTAGATCTTTAACTTTGTCAATTTTGGTGAATTCCGGATGCAAACTAATGGTCACTTGCTGTGGTAATACTCGCAAATTGCTCCACCACTCGAAAGGTCTTGACCCATTGGTGTTAACGCATATAAATCCATAGGGTGCCAAACGTTCAATGATAGTTTCAAACATTGGATGAAGTGTTGGTTCTCCTCCAGATATTACCATATACAATTCTCGGCCGCGCAAGTGACGTTGAATCAAGCGGTCAATAAATGTGTTGATTTCGTCGTTGGTAGGGAAGCCTGCTTTAACACCACGTGCAAAGTCTCCAGAATGCAACTGCGTTGGGCAGTAGTGACATTTGAAATTACAAAAGTCTGTTAAGGTCCAATACATGTAGAATTGGTTCTGAGACTTTTTGATTTCAACTATTTTTTTCATGGCCTGGTGCTCGCTTGTTAATTGCTAGGTCAGCAGGATGAATACAAATTTCAAAGGGACAAGTTCCAGGCTCATCTAATAATTTGAAATTGTCTAGGCGCCCTAGGTTTTTATGTTTGCAAATACTACTCCACACTTGTCCATCATAGTTGACATCAATACTGTCAACACCTGCATTACAACTCCAGCCATTGAATTGATTCAAACCTAACAGTTTAAGTTTGGGTTCAGAAAACGTCTTTAATAAAGTGACTTTACCGTCATCAAAAGTCATTGTTGATGTGTAGGGAGTAAAGATACTGTTGTTTTTAAAAAATAACAATTGATGTTGACGTATCCAATCACGTTGTTCTGTGCTGTAGTTGGTCATGTGCCTATTCTGCTCTGGACGTTTATCATGCACTGGCAAACAAATGATGTAGTTGTTGAATCGCTGATCAATCATGTCATACATCCTAGTAACAGTATCCCAATGATTGGGATCACACATCAAGTTAAACTGAAGATCAACACCCTTGTCGGCCAAGTAATTGTAGAGTTCATTTAACTGCGGCATTTTATCAACATACTCAGGATGCAGACTAAAAGTAAAACCCGATGGCAACTCAGGAAGACTCTTCCACCACTTTAAGGGTCTACTTCCGTTAGAGTTAACACCAATGATACCGTAGGGCTTGAGTCGTTGTATGATCGATGAGAACATTGGATGAACAGTAGGTTCGCCACCTGACAGGTTTAACCAGAGCGGTTTTCCTTGTAGATTCTCAATGACATGATCAATGAAACGATCAATTTCCTCATTGGTAGGATAACCTGCACGACGTCCCATTGCATAATTTCCAGAATGAAGTTGATCTGGACAATAACTACACTCCCAGTTACAGAAGTCTGTCAGATGCCAAAAAATAAAGAATACTGGTTGTTTACGTTGTATAGAAACAATCTTTGACATTAAAGACCTTTGATGAGAGCAGGATCACAATGTTTTTTCAATAGATCATATACGTCGCTTAAAGTTGTTCTCCAGGCTGTATTCCTGCGCTGGTCAAGTATGTCCATGCAACGAACAAACTCATTTAACTTTTCATAGTCAGGTTCTGCATCAATGTATTTGTTCAGCAGATTGATTATTGCTTTAAACCACTTTAGGTCGCGAGGTTCTTGACTGGGATGATTGCGATAACGCTCAATGATTTCTTCTTTGGCTGATCTTGGCAAGTAGCGCATGTCAAGCCACTTAGGCCCTTCTAAGAAACGGAACTCTGTTGGCACACCAAGTTCTTTGGCTACTTCGCTGACACGCATCATTGCATATGGCGTTGCAATACCAATACAACTGCTGATATATTCAATGGGAATGTCATGCTCTTTAAGCAGTTGAATGTTTTCAATAAATCTGCTGTAGTTTCCAGGATATCTAATCAGTTCATACCTGTCACCTACTTCGTCAATGCTGACACACATGATGATGTCTTGAAACTTTTTGAGTTTCTCTAGCACACGTTTGTGAATCACTGTGAGGTTTGTATCAAACCTCAACTGCACCTTGTGTGCTACTCCTGCGGCAATCATCTTGTCAAGGCAAGTTTCCAAAGCAGGGACAAGGAAAGGTTCTCCGCCTGTGAAATAAATGTAGCGCAGTTGGTGAACAATTTCGTCAAACCTCTGCCACCAAATGTCTGTTTCCCACCAGGGTTGCATGTTGGAAACTGACAGTTTGTTGTGCCTATCAGCATCAGGTGTAATGTAGTAGGTTTTGTGTTTGCCTAATTTAAAAATTGGTTCGCCATCATAGTAGTCAAGTGCCAACCAATCGTCATACCATAAGTGACTGTGCTGTGGGCTACACATCACGCATTTCATATTACACAAGTTGCCAAAACGCAAGTGTAGGTTAACCAACGGAGCAATAGAACTACCATCATCTCGAGTAAATTGATGAGCATTGTTGACATTAACATAACCACCAGTGGTCTTTGACGTAGCCCAAATTACACGCTGGCGTTTACTGCGTCCAACACTTTTACTGCGATTCCATTCATCTAAACCTTTGGTTGAATCTTCTGCGTCATAGCAGTTTCTACAACGCTGTGGTTTTTCATTTTGAGCCAACTGTAGTCTATGCTCGCGATGTGTTTTGCTGTTTAATGCATCGCGGAAACTGTGTGTTAGCACATTCATTACCTGATCATTGTCATCATGTGCCATGCCAAAGTCTTTGTCGTAATTGGCCAAACAGCAAATTGAAAATTCTCCAGCAAAGGAAATTTCAATTTGACTCCAAGGCTCAGGGCAAAAACTTTCTAAATTAAAGTTCATGTTTCTCTCTTAGTATTTTGTTTGATCAAACAAACGTTCAATGATGATATTTACCGGGAGAATTTCTGTAATAGCATTAATAGCCTGTCCAGCAAAAATGTGTCCTTGTGTTCCAGTTTTGATTCCTGCTCGAAGGCTAATAGAATTGTTGCTGTTGTCGGGCTGGTTAAACTCACCAAACTTCAACGCATTTTGTTTTAGATATTCAGTGTTGAGTTTTGACAAATGTTCTGTATTAGCAGAAATCATTTTTAACTTTGCTTCTGCAGATACAGGACTTTCCTTGGCTGCGGCAAAGACTGTGCCTGCTCCTACTGCCATGACTCCTAGATCCATTAGACGCTGAACATCTTCTTTGGTGCCAACACCGCCCACCGACAAGATGGGAATTGTAGGGAAATCAGTTTTTGCCTGAGCAACCAACTGCTCTAGTGTTAGGTCTGTTTCCATGACCCTTCCGGCACCGCCGGGTCCTTTGAGACCCAGTGCATCAACACAACGCTGACCGTTTTCCCAGAATGCCCAGTTATTAACATCATCAGGATAGTCAACTGTTTTTAGAATAAGTTTAACTCCATGATCTTGAAGATAAGACATCCATTGATGTATCTTAGACAAAGTATTTGAGTTTTGACGATGCGCTTCAACACCAATGACCTCAACATGGCTGATGTTGAACTTGTGAATCAAATTGATAATTTTTGGAGCATCAGTTTGTATAAATGCTGTGTCAAGGCTGAGAATGAAATTACAATTACCAATGGTATCTTTGTATCGTTGGAACTCTGAATCCATTAGTTCCCAACCAATGATACCTTTGGAAATGTAGTAGTTGAACACACTAACACTGGCAAATCCTCCAGCCTGTGTTACTGCAATGGCCAGATTGATATCTGACACTTGGTTCATGGCCACGGCCACAATAGGATAACGACATCCAAAAAAATCACGATAAGTTTGCATAGTAAATATACTTATATTATGACTGTAGCCTATTTTGATCATACACTAGACAGCAACTTGTTTGAACACAGTTGGGCACCTGATGGTTCTACCTATTGGGTAGTAGCACATGACCGAGGAATCGCATTTAGAGCACAACTGGCCAATGCTGGAGTAGAATGCCGTGTCACGGACCAATACACCGCACCAGGCGTTTACATTGTTGAAGTCAATGGTGCTCCTGCATTATGGACCGGACAATCTTTGATCAGTGGATTTACAACCACAAACATTTTTGACCTGTTTCCCAAGCACGTGATTCGTGGCATTAGAAATCGTATGCTACGTTTGGTCTTACTGGCTTGGGCTGAAGGACATAGGTTTGTCAACAACAATGCAGTTGATAAACTTAGACCCGACATGTATCAACAATATGATGCTTTTCAAGTGATACATCAGTCGGCACAACGGCTTCAACTGCCAGTAAGTCAAATAACAATTGTTCATGGTAATCATCGAGTTCAAGATGAATACAACCAATGGTGTCAGGACAACGCCATTACTGAAAAAATAACCCTGCTGTCTGGCTTGAAATTTTTTGCTATTTTTAATCCGCAGGCAAGAAGCATTAACACAGCACTGATCAATACTGCTCTAAACAACTCACAGGCCAAAGACTACAACAGTCTCAATAGAATTGTAAAAATTCATCGCAATGATCATTTCTATGAACTGATTCGCAGAGGTCTGTTGTATCAAGGTCTTGTCAGCGGACAATTGGGAGATTATCATACACCATTGCTCATTGATGCTGACTACGAACAATGGCGGGCAACTGTTCATGCACATTTTCCTAAACACCTTGACATAGAAAATTTTGATGTAAATCCAGCAGACAATATCAATCCTTGGATCTATGAAAACAGTTTACTAACTGTAATCACTGAAACTCATTTTGAAGATGACACTACATTCTTAAGTGAAAAAATTTTTAAGCCTATAAGTGCTGGGCACCCATTCCTAGTGATAGGCAACTATGGAACGCTGTCAGTGTTAGAATCATTGGGATTCAAGACTAACTTCTGCGGATTTGGCACTGACTACGACAAGATAAAAGACCCGTATCTAAGATTTCAGCATGTGCATGACCTATTGGACCGTTGGGTAAACTTGCCCAGGGCAGTAAAGATAAATTTAATTTGTGCTAGTTTACCAGACATACAACACAACTTTGAACTATATCGTAAACTAGACTTTACAAAGGAAATGATTGATGCAATTAAAAGACTCTAGGGACGCTGTGGTAGTGGTATCGGGCGGCTTTGATCCTGTGCATGCCGGGCACATTGCCATGCTACGAGCCGCTCGTGCTTTGGGTCAATATCTCGTTGTAGGCGTTAACAGCGATGCTTGGTTGGAACGTAAAAAAGGTCGTGCATTTATGCCCTGGCATCACAGAGCCGCTGTGATTCGAGCCATCATGGGTGTCAATGATGTTTTGAGTTTTGATGACCGAGATGGCTCAGCCTGCGACCTACTGGAAAAAGTTAAACTACAATTTCCTCACCGACATATTATATTTGCCAATGGCGGTGACAGAACTGTTCACAACATTCCCGAAATGTCTGTGAAGAACATTGAGTTTCGTTTTGGTATTGGCGGTGAGGACAAGCAAGGCAGTTCATCAGACTTTTTACGTGAGTGGAAAGAGCCTAAAACTATTCGACCCTGGGGTGAATATCGTGTGCTTTATGATCGCAGTCAAGCCGGTAGCCATACCAAAGTCAAAGAACTAACAGTAGAACCAGGCCAGCGCCTCAGTATGCAACGCCATCAACATCGCAGTGAATACTGGTTTGTAGTTGAAGGCTGGTGTGATGTGTATTCGGCCATGCCCGGCGGATATCAACTGCCTCCAAAAACACTTAAACCACACCAAACTG
>JACCEB012161186.1_pt1 | contig 13301 bp, 16 predicted proteins | sample 7454761 | NCBI WGS metagenome assembly JACCEB01 (sample SAMN15323454, study PRJNA562643) | freshwater metagenome | isolation source: river surface water | place: USA:Blue River Watershed | collected 2017-08-18 | reverse complement strand
GTTTTTATATTCCCAAGATAGAAAGACTAAACTCCCAGTCTGAGACCAACAAGCAAGGATCTTCTGGCGAAGTCATACTGGAAGCAGATAATGTTGAATTAATGATAAAGCAGCATTCTGAAAAATCATACGAACTTTATGAGAAACTGCTTGAGAAAGGCCTTTCTAGAGAGCTGTCAAGAATGGTTTTGCCTGTGAATGTTTACACTGAAATGTATTGGGTTATGAATCTACATAATCTTTTGAAGTTTTTAAGATTAAGAATGGATAGTCATGCACAGTACGAAATACAGGTTTTTGCAAATGCAATCTATGATATTCTTAGCGAGATTGCTCCAAACATAATGGAAATTTGGAAGTCTTCATCTTTTGATTCCTTAAAATTTACCGCTGAGGAAGTAGAAAAGATGCACTCATTCACAACTATACAAATTGATGAAAACGTCAACATTGAAGGCTGGAGCAAGAGAAGAAGAGAATCTTTTATGGAAAAAATTAGAAGATTTATAAAGCGGTAGGATAAATCCGTCATTAGCAGTAATACTGCATGGAGGCTTCATAAAATGGCAAATTTAAATGTTGACCACAAATTAGAACTAATAAAAGAAGCAGAAGAGTATGTTAATCAAATACATACAGCCAGGTTAAATCCAACTCAATCTGTATCTGGAGAGTCTGCAAGGATATGGAAGCTCATTGAAAAATGGGGACTTGACCAAGACTCTAAATTATTAAAGACTGACAATAAAGGATATTTCACCCTTATTGTCGCTATGATATTGGATGCAGAGAAGGAAGCAATAAAGATGTGCGTTTCTGCTGTAGGAAAGACCTCGAGAAAGAGCACTAAATGGGAAATGATTGCTTCCAAGTTTTTAGAAACAAAGAATTTCGCCAGAGAAAAGAAGTAATTTTCTTTGGAGATCTCAATGATTCTGGGTTTAGTCTTAGCTATAAACTTTATAGCTGTAAAATATCTCACAGGTTTGTGCTCTATGAGTACGAACCTGTTTTAGATATTATTGAAGTAAAGTCAATAATAGGTTATGAAAATATATCAGAATATTTAGACAGTTTTGCCTATGTTCTGGATATATATTAGATATGCTTGAACACTTTTTAGTCTCTGTCATTAGCGGAATTTCGCTTGCAACCGTATTGGTTGAAAAATCCGAAGATTACCCTGTACGCTACATCAGTAAGCCTATAAGTAGTTTTCTACTTAAGGTATTTGGAGAAAATGTAGCTTTTGTGATGGCCTGCACAGTTTGCTTGTCTTTTTGGACAACATTGCTTTGCGAGTTATTCATGTACTATTTTTTAGACGCAACATTTTTATGGCCAATAACAGGATTTGCAGCGTCAGGTATATCTTTTTATCTAATAGACTTTCTAAACACCTTAGACAACAGGAAGGCGTAATATGAAGAAAAGCAAAAAACACAAAATAAAACAAGATCCAGAGCTTTGGAAGAAGCTTGACGAAGTAAGGGCTTCTGATCAGGATTTTAAAAACAATTCTCTTTACATGAAGATAAGGTCTCAGCTGGCAGAGTTGAATTATCCAATAGTCTTGAAGCTTGCAGACCTGATGCATCACAAGTATCCAGAAACTGACAAGGACGACCTACAGGGGTTTGGATCTTTGGGACTACTTGATGCCATAGACAAGTTTGATCCATATAAAAACATACAGTTTGAGACATTCGCAACATATAGAATATTCGGATCAATGTATGATGAAATGAGAAAGTTAGATTGGGTTCCAAGGCTTACAAGACAGCGATATTCAAAGATAGAGAAAATAAGAGAAAAATTCGTGGCATCTTACGGAAGAGCTCCAACAAAGGAAGAGCTTATAAATCTAGCTCCTGGAGAGTCTTATTCAGAAAAAGAAAAGATGGTTAGTGACAGCATAGTTAAATTTTCTTACTCTATAAACAAGTCTAACAATAATGATGACGACGAAGATTTTTCTTCAATTCATAGTGACAGAAAAGATAATTTTTTTGAAGAACTAGAGAGAATTGACCTTTTCTGCAACCACATATCATCGTTCTTAGAAGAAGAGGAATCTAAGTTTGTTTACCTGGTTTATTATGAAGGAAGATCACTAAAAGAAGCAGCAAAGATACTTGGTATCAAAGAAAGCAAGAGTTCGTCTATGCATGATTTAATACTTAAGAAGTTAGAGACAGCTTTTAAAGAAGACAAAAGCATACTCGTGAGGTAAACATGGATTCTGATATTTGCTTGGTTTTAAACAAGTACTGGAAGCCTATAAGTTACTGCTCCATTTACACTGCCATATCTAAGATGTTCAATGAAAGAGCATTGATGATAAGACATCCAGACTATGTCACGATTAATGCAGAACAGTGGATGAACCTTTCAGTTAGCGAATCTGACAAGTCAATCATGACGACCCGTGGCAATTTACCAATGCCAGAAGTTATAATAGCCAGATTCTATGACAGAACAGACCTTCGGCACCCTGTTTGCAATAGAAAGAATATAATAAAAAGAGACGGATTGGTATGCCAATACACTGGCAAGCCAATATCAAGGCAAGAGGCTACTATAGACCATATATTGCCAAGGTGCAGGGGTGGAGCAACCTCTTGGGAGAACTGCGTTGTATCCAGTTTTTCCGTAAATAATAAAAAGGGAGCACATACTCCTGAAGAAGTAAATTACATCCTAAGAAATAAGCCATCTAGACCATCTTGGGGACTTGTTGATTTTTTACCTGAAGGTTTTAGTATGCCTGAGTCTTGGAAACCATTCTTGAATGAAAAAAGAAGCCAATAACACACTTACAAGACTTTGGAAGAATAGATTGCAAAATGTACCTTGTTTTGTGATTGGGAATAGTGCAAGTCTAAATAATTTTGACGTTGCAAAAATTTCAAAGTTCTTTACAATAGGAATAAACAGAGCTTTTTTAAAGATAGATCCTTCGATTTTATTTTGGCAAGACAAAGAGCTGTGGATAACAGAAAAAAATAAGATCATGTCATCTAACAGCTTAAGGGTTTGTCATCCAAAAGGAGATCCTTATAAAAAGTATATCCATTTTGAGACACAAGGATCATCATTCAAAAGATCTTCTGATCCTTCTGTGTTGTATGGAAGAGGAAGCACTGGACCTTTGGCTGTACAATTTGCAAAAGCTTTGGGATGTAAGCCAATATATGGCATAGGAATGGATTGTTTGGTTATTGATGGAAAAACTGACTTTTATGGTATAAATCAGACGTGGAAGCCACATACTGAGAATTTGTGCAGTAGAGGGCTAAATTGGATCGAGAAAGAATATTCAAATGATGAATTTATAAACATAAGCGGGAATCCAGACATGATCGATGTAATTGTCGAAAAATTCAGAATTCACTCAAGGGGAAAAGAGTTTTATAAAAACCTTCTTTTGGGTTGTAAATGACCAAAAAGGATAAAACTTCCTAACAGGGTAAGAGCAGTAAATATTAAAAGGAGACAAAATGAACGATTCTATTTCAGCTGTGAAGCCAAATGTAACATCACTTCACAATGAACTTAAAACATATAGTTATGATGAGGCGCTAAAGGCAAGTATTGAGTATTTTAATGGAGACGAACTGGCCGCTAAAGTATTCGTTGACAAGTATGCACTAAGAAACTCCAACCAGTCTCTTGTGGAACTTACTCCAGAAGACATGCACAAGAGAATAGCTAAAGAGTTTGCAAGAATAGAAAAGAAGAAGTTTAAGAATCCTCTATCTGAAAAAGAGATATATGATGCTTTGGCTAATTTTGAAAGAATAGTTGCACAGGGATCTCCAATGTATGGGATAGGCAACAAGTATCAGTTTATATCGTTAAGCAATTGCTACGTTGTTGACTCTCCTCTTGATGCATATGGATCAATCATGGAGGCAGATGAGAATCTTGTTCAGATTAGCAAGAGAAGAGGAGGAGTTGGAATTGATGTATCTCATTTAAGGCCAAATGGAGCTCCTACGAAAAATGCAGCAAGAACAAGCACTGGAGTGGTTTCATTTGCTGAAAGATATTCAAATTCAATTAGAGAGGTAGGTCAGGCTGGAAGGCGTGGAGCCCTTATGGTAACTCTTAATGTCCACCACCCTGATATTGTAGAGTTTGCAAAGGTAAAAAGAGACTTGACTAAGGTCACTGGAGCAAATATATCAATAAAGCTTACGGACGAGTTTTTGAAAGCTGTTGATGAGAATAGAGAATACGAGCAGAGGTGGCCAGTTAACTCTCCGTCCCCTACCATTTCAAAAATGGTAAAGGCAAAAGATGTATGGGATATTATAGTTGAAAACGCACATCACATGGCAGAGCCTGGACTCTTGTTTTGGGATAATATTATAAAAGAAAGCCCAGCAGATTGCTATGCAGATTGCGGGTTTGAGACCATAAGCACAAATCCTTGCTCTGAAATACCACTGTCTAAGTTTGACAGCTGCAGGTTGATGCTATTGAACGCATTTGGATATGTTGATCATCCATTCACTAAAAACGCGTCATTCAACTTTGAGAGATTTAACAAAGATGCAGAGCTATGCCAGAGGTTGATGGATGACCTTGTTGATCTAGAGATAGAGTGCATAGATAGAATATTGCAAAAGGTAGAGTCTGATCCAGAGTCTACAGAAGTTAAGACGAGGGAAATTGCTCTTTGGAAAAAGATCAGAGAAGCAGCTCTTAACGGAAGAAGGACTGGAACTGGAACCACAGCAATTGGTGACGCTCTTGCGGCATTGGGACTTCCGTATGCAAGCGATAAGGGAATTGCAATGACAGAGTCTATTTACAAGAACCTTAAGCTTTCTGCTTACAGAAGTAGCGTTACAATGGCAAAAGAAATTGGTCCATTCCCAATATGGAATAAAGATGCAGAAAAGAACAATCCATTCCTGAACAGGATTAAAGAAGAAGACGAAGAGCTCTACTCCGACATGCAGAGGTATGGAAGAAGAAACATTGCGTTGTTGACAACAGCTCCAGCTGGATCTGTGTCAATCTTGACCCAAACCTCTAGCGGAATTGAGCCTCAGTTTATGATAGACCCTTACGTCAGGCGCAAGAAGGGCAATCCAGGGGACACTGGATTTAGATCAGACTTTGTAGACCAGAATGGAGACCACTGGATGGAGTTCAAGGTATATCCACCAAAGGTCAAGATGTGGATGGAAGTTACTGGTAGTTCAGATCTTTCGAACAGCCCATGGAAGGGCTCAACCGCTCCAGAGCTGGATTGGAGAAAGCGAGTATACCTACAGTCTGTTGCGCAGAGGCACCTTGATCACGCGATATCAAGCACGCTAAACTTGCCTAGCGATGTTTCAGTGGAGTCTGTGGATGAAATATACAGAACTGCATGGAAGAGTGGATGCAAGGGGATAACCATATACAGAGATGGATGCAGGACTGGAGTTCTTGTTGCAGATACAGCAAAGAAGAAAGAGTCAAATGAGATAATCAATACAAAGGCTCCAAAAAGGCCACAGATACTGGACTGTGAAGTTCACCATGCCGCTGTTAAGAACAAGCCATATTTTGTGATTATAGGATTACTTGGAGGCAAGCCCTATGAAGTATTTGCCAGTGAGAACACAATTGAGGACACTCATGACATGCTCATTCCAAAGGCTTTCTGCAAGGGAACTTTGACTAAGGAAGCAAGGGGCCACTATCGTGCTGATCTTTTTGACAAGAATGACAATAAGATGGTTATCAAGAAAATAGGAGATAAGCTTTCTGAGGACGAAGGCGCTCTGACCAGAATGATATCTACAGCACTCAGGCATGGAGCGGATGTCCAGTTCGTTGTTCATCAGCTTGAGAAAGTAGAAGGAAGCATGTTTGGTTTTTCAAAGAGTGTTGCACGCGCACTCAAGAAGCACATACCTAATGGAACTGAAGTTACTGGAGAAACATGCTCTAATTGCAACACTCAAGATGCATGTGCCCTTGTAAGGCAAGAGGGTTGTGTAATATGCAAGTCGTGCGGATGGAGTAAGTGCGGATAAGGAGTTAGATATGCATATTTTGTTTGAAAAGTTAGAGAAAGATTCTATAAATCCAATAAGAGCTAATTTTAATGACTCTGGATGGGACCTATTTGCTTGCTCAGAGGCTCAGTTGGAAACAAGAACGATTAATGGTATAGAATATATTGTAAACTTTGTTTATGATACTGGAATAAGGGTTGCATTTCCTGAAAATACATGTGGTTTTGTATACCCCAGGTCTAGTATTAAAAAGTATGATTTGTTTTTGTCCAACAGTATTGGGGTAATAGATGAAGGATATAGGGGTAGCATCAAAGTAGCCTTTAGGCCGATAGTCCCTGTTGTTGCAGGTTCGGAATTAAATGATATAAAAATTTATCAAAAAGGTGACAGGATTGCTCAACTTGTAATTACTAGAAGAGAAAATTTCTCCATGGTCGAAGGCAGTGTAGGAACAGACACTGCAAGATCGACTGGAGGCTTTGGATCTTCTGGTGTTTCATGACAATAGAATCAAATAAGATACTATACATATACAACACAAATGACGAGTATAGTCAACAACTAGCTGTAGAATATAGTGTAATACGTCAAGTTCCAGGCATTAACTTGCTTGGACTTGACGTTATTACATCCAATCTTTTTTCCTCACGCATGGATTTTGAAGAAAACCTACTGATACCTATTATAGATAAAATAAATTCATTAGGATCATTTCCAGAGACCATACATGCTTGCGTACTTGGGTACAGGATACCTGCTGGATATAGAGATGGAGGCAATATAATATCTTGCTGCTCTGCAATAGCAGCTGGATTTTTAGGAAAAGATGCTCCCTGCAGAAATCCAGCGTATAGAACATCTGAAATAAACTCTAATGTCTATGACTTTGGGGTTTTACCTTGCTGTCAGTTGGATTTACCAAGCTTTCCGTTAATGAGAAGAAAACTTTCTGAGTTTTCTGGATACAGAAATGGAGTGGTATCTGATGGATACCTATATTTTGATAGATGGAGTTTAAAAGATGATTTTGTTTTTGATTCATACGCTTCAGAATTAAATTCTTTTGAAGAAACATTTATAAAGAATTACTTTAAATATTATATACTAACATCACAACCTATAGATGAGTTAAGAAGTGATTTTGGATTTGCTCAAACTGATTCATTCTTTTGGTCTGCTGGACTTGAGAACTTGACATCTAGCTTTTTTCTGCCAAAGAATAAGGCTAATAGAATATTCTTCTTCAATGCTGATACCGATTCTTTCAAGTCTTTTAGAAATGACAACTCCTTTGGTCCTGCAATGGCAGCATTAAACGCTGGTTATGTATCTGCCGCTGGAATGATGAGCGAACTACCTGAAACTGAGCTCATATTTGACCAGACAGATCCTTATGATATAAATGTTGCTAATACAGTTTCTTGCTGGATAAGACCAGAGCCTTTTTTCTACAGTATAAATAAAAGCTATACTATATTCGAGGCAATGTACTTTTCATCGCCTTTGCTTTGTTGCCCAATGACATATTTTTGTGATCCACTCTGCAAGGTTATATTTAATAATGATACTTCCATTCCAGATAAGCTTACGCCAAAAGAATCTTGGTCAAAACTTCATGAGATACTTAGTGAATGCTCTGCGTTGTTACTGAGAAGAATTAACTCTGCGACTGCATTAATAGGAAGAGCTGGTACATATAAAGATGTAAATGATAAGATATGGGCTTTTGAAAAATACAAGGGGATAGATACCAACAATACACTTATACAAATATCTTCTCAGATAAACCCTGCATTCTCTGCATGGAAAAAATTTGCAGAAGTAGCTTACTTTGACAAGTTTGAGGGACTAAAGCCTACGTTTATACAAATAATTAATGATTTAGATTTTAAGCTAACAAATGCTTTTATAAGATTAAACATAAACTCTGCTCAGCTTGATTCTGAAATAGAACCTGAAAATAAGCAGAAAAAAGGCGCATTCATATTAGAGACAGTTCTGCCTGATGTAAACATAGGTACAGGTTTTTATCAAGTAAGAGCTGACATATATCTAGACCAACTAGATGCGGAGCCTTTTGCATCTTCTTCTTCATTCAGAGACAGACAGTATTGGAAGTTTGAAGGATTTGATAAGTCATTTTCAGATTTTCCTCCAGAAGGCATATTCAGCTCATTGAAAACTCGCAAGATAAAATTTTATAATAACATTGAAATAAAAGATAAGAATATCGGAGACACTGTTTGGGTAAAACTTACTTTTACTTTAGATTTTAAGAAGTCTTATGTATCAGATTTCTTGGAGGTTTTAGTGCTATCATGATACTGCCTGGAGAATTCAAGCTCACATCGGAATATGCAGCTGACATAATAGGGGTCACTGATAAGGTTGTAATACTGATTCAAGACGCGATAGATGTATGTAAAAATAGAACAGACGTTAATTTGAAAGACTATAGGATAGAAGAATTAATAGGTGGATTAAGGCTTAGTGGAAATACTTTTTACAACTCCGTGAACACTGGCAACAACTACTTGATCAATTTGGTTTCTACTATGGCTGAAAAAATAAAGTCTCAATATGGGATATCTTTTGATCAATTTCTAGAGGAACAATACATTGAGTTTAGTCAAGCAGTTTATGATAAGATGCCTATCTTTGCTAAGAATAATCCTACAGAAAGATTAGGAGACAAATACGCCAGATGGTCGGATATAGATACTCCAATAAACGAACTTAATCTGGCTCTTTACTCTAATGTTAGGATGACATGGTCTTTTATAGGCGCCAATAACAGTGACACTTAAATTAGGGCAATAAGTCTACATTGTGCTCTATTTTTCTTATTGTGTCTGTATATTTATACCACAATGCAGGGTCACCTTCGAAAGAACCTATATTAGCCGAGATTATCTTCATCAATGCCATAGCTAGTCTAATGTCCCGTAGTGTTTCACTTGCTTTTTTGATTTCTTTATCATCGAGGAATCTGTTAAGCTTAAATATTATTGCCTTGTCTTCTGGATAATTCTTTTTTATGTCGGTAGATATATCTTCCATGCTTTTTCTAATTGATTCTAAGACTATCTTGTCTTTCAATAGTTCATACTGAAGACTTTCATTTTTTGTTATCAAACTAGAAATCATATTTATAGCATTATGAGTACTTTCTATGCTTTTATTAAATATTTGTTTTTCTGTATCGTTCATGAGCAAATTATAGAGCTTGAAAAACTTTTACTTTCTATTTCGTTCATTATGCTTGTCATCCATGGATACATCTGCTTATATATCCTATTCAACAGTTCTTTACCCTCTTTTGTCGGAGCTCCAGTAGAAGTTCCCTTGCCTCTTAGTATAGTTCTGACTTCATTTGAAAAATTAGGGTGTGACATGAGGATGTTCATCATAGATTCAAAGTTCTTATCGCCATATCCAGATGGAGGGTTTTTCTTCCATTGACAATATAATTGTTTTGCCAATTTAGAAAGATCACCAGGCGAATTTGCTTTTTTAGCTTCTTCTTTCATGTCTTTTGCTAATTGAGAACCATAAGGAGCAAATACAGAATAACCCTCGCTTAATCTGTCTGCTTCAACTTTTGATTTAGTCTTATCAAATAAGCCTAGACCTGTATCTATCAGTTTACCTGTGCTTGAACCTTGCATGAGTTTTTGAACAACAGGGTTGCTATAAACGGAATCTATTGCTCTCCATAGAGGAGCTATAGCTTCTTTTTGCATTGGATTTACATTGTCAGAATATATCTTTATCATTATTTAACCTTTTTTGAACTTATTAAATATAATAGCTGAAGTTTTCTAGCAAATCCTGGATTTATAGGCGCTAGTTTAGGAAATAGTTTTTCACTATCAAAAGTATTCTTAATCTGAGCTAGTATACTTATTACCTCTGGAGGAATTCTGCTAGAGATTATTTCGCTATATTCATGAGGAGGTATCATCTGGATCTGAAACTTATCTCTTTTCTTTACATGTTTTTGACCTTCTTCGTCTAGCATGTGCTTAAGTAGTTTAGTTTCGCCTCTTCTTGCAACCATATTGTTTGTGTGAGTTATATAATGATTAGACATTCTAAATATGCTTGAGCAAACTTCTTCTATGTCTTTTATGGCTGATATGTTGTATGGTGTTCTTGGAACAAAAAAAGGATCACCAGACTCAGCAGCCTTAGCAGCTGCTTGAGCTGCTTGTTTTTGAAGTATTTTTTCTCTTTCAATCTCATGTTCTAGATCTCTTATTGATTGATCCATAAGTATGTGTAAGATGTTCATTGGAACAGACTCCTCAGGGGTGATTGCGTCTTCCTGAGGATGTTCAAAAAAAGAAGATATAGATTTAAAGAGGTTTGCCATATTATTTAATAGTATATAACTATATTATGTATTTATCGAGGCTTATCCTTACATGAAAGCAATCAATTCCAATAGTCTTTTCTTTCGAAGAAACAGTCAGTTAATAAAAGAGTCTCAACAGGCATCTGCTAATGCAAATGCATCTGCAAACACCTCTGCGCCCCAACCAGGTCAGACAACTGGCACTGGAGCAAATAAGGGGCAGAAGCAGTCACCAAGCGCGCCTGCAGCCACGCAGGGAGCTGCACAGACCAGTGGCTCTCAAGCTCAGCCACAGCCTGCTCAGGGAGGGCAGCCTGCCAGTCAGGCCAAGATTGACCTGTACCATGAAAATCTATTAAAAACTGACAATGAACTAAGAACTTCTTTGGGACTAGCTCCTTTCAAGTCAGTAAGAGAAATGCTTGAGGCTAGAAAAAGACTTAAAAGTGAATATGAAGCAGCTAAATCTTATTATATTAAAAACAATTACATGACAGAGGCGCAATTTAAGGAAGTTTATCCTACTGTTTATGAATTTGAAGCAGACCAAAAAAGAGGTGCACACAACATACTAGAGAGAAGTTTTGGAGATGATGCTATTTTAAATGCTATCATATCTAATGATGAAGGAGTGCTTGCAAAGATAGACGCTAAAGATATTTCACGAGTAATGAGTGATTTTGTAAAGAGACTACCATCTCCAAGTTCGTCTGATGACATAGGAACATATGAATATAGATTAAATCTTGCTCTTGCAGAATATGAATTTAGGTTTAAAGAGGTAAGAGATTATTTCTTTAACGTAAAAATGAGTCAGGCTAAATCAAAAATGGCTAGAAGAAGTGCTTCTGCAGCATCTAGGCTAAATGATGAAAGAGTAATCCAAGAATCAAGAAGCTTGCAACAAAGAACCCCTATACAAATTAGAAGATTTGATAAATAATTATATCAAATAAAAAAGGGTCGGACAAATCCGACCCTTTTTTATTTATTTAACCAATTTATCTATCTACGAATTTTCCAGTATACCTATACTTACTAACTGAGGGATCAAATTCTATTTCAAAGTATCTCTTTTTGCCGTTTACAACGAATGGGCCATAATGTCCGCCTTTAGCAGGCTGGTCTCCTGGGAAATGATATTTTTGAGAGTTAGATGATGTATCTATGTGAGATGTTCCAGAAGGCATTGCAGATCCACCGCCAGAAGCTCCACCTGCAGCTGCGGCGGCTGCTGCAGCTGCTGAAGCATTAGCAGTTGCATTTCCACCTGTTGTGCTTGTATTTATTTGATTTCCTGAAAATAGTGAATTTCCTGAAAGGTCAATAAGTGGCCTTCCACCACCTCCGCCTCCCCTACTGGAAGTGGATGGACTAGGAGATGGACGAGAACCTGGATCTGGAATTGGAGCTGTATCTTTATTGGTAGGACTACGTTCTTCTCTTGTTGAAGATGGCGCTGATTCTTTTGGAGGGGATATTCCTCTTTCATCAACTCCCGTTCCTGCTGGAGAATCTTCTTTTAGTCCTCCTATAGCAGAGCTTGATGGCTTGGCAAGATCTGCTTTGGTAGGAGCATCATCTTGGTAGTGGCTGGTTTTCTCTGAAGCAGTAGTAAGCTCTATCTCTCCAACACCATCAAGGACTGCATATATTTTCTTATTTCTTCTAACAAACTTTGCGTTGTCTGGATTTCTTCCTTCTCTTTCAAGTCTTTTGTATATACCTGTCTTGGGCCATTCTTGAGAAGCAATTTGATCCCATGTCTTCTCTGCTGGTAAGAGTGTTTTTCCTGGGCCTAGTCCTTGCGGAAGTCCGCTTGGTGTTAGCTGAGCGTATTTTGATATCTTATTTTGACTTTTAGCCAAAAGATTGTATGTTAATGTTTTATCTTTAATATTCATGTAAAGCCTCTTTTATGATTTAGGAGCTGTATCCACTATTCTTTTGACTACAGGATTCATGCCAGATCCCTGCTGGTCACTATTTGCACTAGAAGCAGCGCTTGCTCCAGACGAAGCTCCAGAAGACGGAGTTCCTGTCGTCGCTGTTGCTGATGAAGGCCTTGTAGTGGCGGATGTAGAAGTGCTTTGACTCTGTAGATGCTGAGATATTTCAGAAGCATTATGAGGAGGCATTTGGGCAGCTCTTCTCATTGCTTCAAGCATCTTCTCATTCTCAAGCAATCTCTGACCAGTCATTTGAGCTGGTCCCATTCCTCTTTCAGTTAGGCTTTGAGTGATTTTTTGTATTGTTGTGTCTAGATGCTTTCTCCATGCATTAAGAGTCTGTGAAAGTCTCTCGCTGACTGGACTTGAGTCTCTGTTTAACAGTTGCTTTATATTTCTGTCATATTGATCTCTTGCATTCATTAAAGACTGTAGCATTTCAGGTGTTTCTTTGCCACTGTTCCACCAATCTTTTGCTCTTTCAATAAGAGTGGTGTTCTTTAGAAGACTGCCTAAGCCTCCCACTGCTGCTCCAGAAAGACCAGCTCTTAAGCCAGTTGAAACCAGCGGAGCAAGTGCTGTGCCAAGAGCTGCGATTGCTTCTTTCTTAAGCGTGAATGTTCCGTCATCATTTGGTTCTAAATAGCCTTTTTTAACGCCAGCTACAAGCCATTGGTTTTTGGATATTTTAATTTTATTTGTCATTTTTGCCTCTTAGTCTTTTATGTAACTTGGAAAACCTGAACCTGACTGATCTTGAGCTACTGGCGGAGCTGGTGCTTGAGAATTGAATCCTGCAGCGCCTGGAGGCATCTGCTGAGCTTGAGAAGCAATTCCTCCAATAGCCTTCAGAACATCTTTCATATAAGCATCCAATGTTTTATTTATACCTCCAGTGGGACTTACAGCTTCTTGAAGCATTGCAACTCCCTTGTAGAATTCTGGTGGGTTCCAGTATTGTATGGTATTATC
>JACCEB010453721.1_pt1 | contig 13308 bp, 16 predicted proteins | sample 7454761 | NCBI WGS metagenome assembly JACCEB01 (sample SAMN15323454, study PRJNA562643) | freshwater metagenome | isolation source: river surface water | place: USA:Blue River Watershed | collected 2017-08-18 | reverse complement strand
GAATTTTATAAAATAAATTATAATAGATTTAATGGTATTTTAATTAAAAATATAGAAGATTTAAAAAACTTAAACATAATAGATTGGGAAAATTTAATAAAAAATAAAAAAGATAAAAATTATTTAGAAAATACATTTGTTAATTTAACATTTAATGTTCCGGAAAATTATATGATTTTATTAAATAATATATATAATGCAAATTTTAATAATGTATTATGGATTAATAATAATATGAATCAAGATAATGTATTTTTTGGATATAAAAATAAAAATATGACATTAAATGTTCCAACATTTCAAAATATTATTTTATCATTAAAAATTGTTAAAATAAATAATTAATTATACTTAAAATAATATATTATAATAAAATATTATTGATATAAAAAATAATTTAAATGAAAAGAAAATTAAAAGATAATATTATAGAAGATGATAATAACATAGAACATGATAATATATTTAGATTATTAAATATAGTTTATAATGAATTAAAAAGTAGTCCTTCTAAAATGTTTTTTAATCCAGAAGAATGGCAAAAATTTTATATGGATTCAAATTTTTATGAAAACATTATAAATAATATAGAAAAAGGTGATTTTATTATTATAAATAATTTAGAACAAAATATATGGTGTGAAGTTATAAATACTCATAAAAATTATAAAGAAAATCAAAATTCTTTAATAGAAAATAAAAAATTATTAGTAAGAATAGATAATGTTATTTCAAATAAAGAATATTCATTTAATACTTTTGTTGAAATAAAAATAATAAATATTTTCGATTTTTGTAAAAAAGATGAATTATTTTATAGATATTGTAAAATATAATTATATTTTAAATTATTTTTTTTTATAAATTTATTATTATTATTTTTCATAATAATAATTGATTAATTTAATTGGATTCCTCCATATTAGTTGAAGAATCTGTATTAACATTATTAATACTATTATCATTTTCATCATTATTATCATTATTATCATTAAACATTTTAGCTAATTTTTCTTTATCAGCATTTCTCATCATAATAGCAGTTTTAAGACAGCAAAGAGAAAAGAGAGATTTCATATCTAAGAAGTTTGAAATGATAAATAAGTTATATAACATTTTTTCTTGTTCTTGAGTTAAATCAATAGATTCACCAAAAATAAAGTCAGTATAAAAAGGCTGAACAATATCTCCAACTTTTGCATTTTGAGGAACTGGTTTAGGTACTTCATTCATTGGTTCTTCAATATAATGATCCATATATTCTTTAACTTTAAGGAAAGTAATTTCATCACATTTCATAATAGGAATTTCTTCAGAATTATCATCATTTTCATTAATCATTTCTTTAAGTACATTACTTAAAAATAATTTAGAACCTTCAATTTGAAAGGTTTTATCACTTTCTACTAATTTAATAGTATACAGTTTATTATTTTCAACGATTGCAGACATTTTTATTGATTATTTTTTAATATAAGTTATTATCAATAATATCTTTAAGTCAAATTTTTCATTTTTTTATTATAAAATATATTTACGTCAATAAGATATTAATTAATCTGATTGTTGTGGTAGAAATGTTTTTTCAATAATTTCAGGATTCTTTTGTACTAAAATACCCATTTTAACTAACGTAAGTTTTAATAAAGGTTGAATTCCCAGAAAATTAGAAGCTAAAATTAGTTCTCTTAACTCTTTAACTTGGTCTTCTGTCATATTATTAATATCAGAACCATATAAAAAATTAACATAATATTCTTGAACTAGTTCTGATAAATTATATGAATTTATAGGAGTAATAAAATCAGTCATTTTTTCAGAATGATAATATCTCATAAAATCTATAATTTTCTCAAAAACAATAGGATTTATTTTAGTTTCATCAAGTGGTAAAGTTTCAAATACTTCTTCATTAATATTATCATTTTCAAATCGTTCATTAAATAGATCATTAACTAGGTCACTGATTTTAGCATGTACATATGGTACTTTAAATTCAATAGATTCGTTAAATTTAAAAACAACAATTTTATTAAATTCACACATTTTTTTAAAGTATACTATAATAACTATTAATTTGTTATTAAATTATTATAAAAATTATTTTAAAATATTATTTTTCATTTTTTTTTAATTAAACGTAAATAATATTATTTTTATTCAATCTTTTCACTTTTTTTATTATCATTTTTAAGAATAAATTTATCAATCATAAATATTGTAAATTGACATATTTCAAACCATATTTTCATTGCAATAACAAATTGTAATTCCATAACTAGATTAAGTTTATTTACATTTATATAAAATAAGCAAAATATCGGTAAAATTATTTTAAAAAAGAAATGATAAAAAGAGAAAAATATTTTTTCCATTTTTTTTTCAATATGTATACCACACATTTTACATCCAAAAACAAATATTTCTGTAAATTCTGATAAATATGCCAATGAGACAAATTTAATATTATTTTTTGAAAATCCATATAATGTTGCCAGTGTATAACTAATATTTTTTAATAATCTTTTTTTCATTAAGTCAGGATAAAAATCCATTCCGGCAACAATATCCCATATAAATCCCTGAACTATAAACATCAAGATTATTTTATCAAATATATCTTGGTTATTTAAAAATGTAGGATTGTCATAAAAAATATCAAAATATGCCGTATAAATAAGATTAATGAAACCATAACTAAAACCAAACGAATAAGAAATAAAAAGTATCATTGATGACAAAAAATTTACAATAGTTGTATCTCTTAGATGTTTTGCTTTTAATTGTATTTTTTCATTTTCAAACTTAATTCTTTCTTTCTCTTTTAATTCATCTTCTTCTGTTCTTTCTTTTAATGGTTTTTCATCAAAATCTTTTTCATTAGGTTCTTTTTTTTCCTCAAAAATTTTGTTTTTTTTGTTTTTTTCAATATTATTCAAAGAATTAATAATTTTATATTCTTCAACAAAATCAATTTTACTTAAATAATGATGTAAAACAATTATAGTCATACCGTAAAATGTAGATGTTATACCTGAAGCTAACCATATTTTCCAATCAACCGTGTTTATTGTATTAAACACAGATTTTAAATTTGTTAATAGTTCCATATTTAATTTAAAAGTAATCAAATTCTTTTAAATTATTTATTGATATATTTCTTTAAATACTTTAAATAAAATAAAAAAATAATCATTTTTTATATTTATTTACGTTATTATTAATTTAATTTTTCCATAAAAAATAAATATTTGAATTATTAAAAGCATCGAAGTCCACATTATTTTTATAATCATTTAAATTATGAATATTATTAATTTCTTCATTACGTCTTTTTTCTAAATCATCAATTGACAAATTATTTGTTTTATTTTCAATTGCATTTATATTATTAACAATATTTTGATTAGTTATAGGTTTAAAAAATTCATTCCAATGATTTCCTAATATATTTTGATTTTGTTCATTATATTTACTGATATTATTTAAATAATTATTTTGTAAACTTTCATTATTAGATAATTCAGTATTTTTATTAATTTTAAAATCATCATCTATATTATATTGTTTGTTTGCAAAATCATTTAAACTAATATTATTTGATTCAAAAATATGTTTAGAATTTTCAATTTCTTGAGCTAATGTAAATTGTGAATTTAATTTTTGTTGTTTTTCATTATTTGCATTTAATTCATCATTAAATTTTTCATTAAAATATTCCATTTGTTCTTTAGTTGAAAAATCTCTCATTACCTGTCTTTCTAATGTATTTCTAAAATTATTTATATTTTCTACAGTATCATTCCAACTCAATTTTTCGATATCAGTCCATACATTTTCTATATTTAATTCTAATTTATTTTTTTTTACATACCTAAATCTTCTGTTTATAATTTTATCTAATAGCAAATATTGTGCATATTTAATATAATTATCTATAAATTCACTATATTTATTTTTTATTTTTTCATAATCTTCTTTTTTTGCAGTAAATTTATGAAATAGGGGATGATTTTTTTCAATCATATCTCTCAAATTTTCATTTAACTCATCATAATCATTTGTATTAAAATAATTTTCTAATTGTTCATTTATTAAGTCAATTTTATTTAAATTAAATATATATGTTCTTATACTATTTTCATCCATTTTATATAATCCTTAATCTTAATTAAAATAATATTTTTTTTCTTTAAATTCATTTATTATAAATTTATAATTTAATTAATTAAATTAAATATTTATTTTTTTAAATTTAAATAAAAATTTTAATTCATTATTTTTAATATATGAATTTTCACCCATTAATTCATTTAATATTATTTTATCATTTGTTTTTAAAATATTTCTATTATTTAATAGATTTGTGACTATCAATTCATTTAAATTTTCATCTATATAGTCTATTTTATCCCAATCATAACAATCAGGTATTATACTAGTATAACATAATCTAACTGTATTTATTTCTTTTTTTATATTATTTTTATAAATAAATTTTTTAATATACATATTTGAATTATTAATAAATTCAAACTCACATTCTTCTAACCATAATTTTAGATTTTCCCTACTAAAATCATAATTATTTATATTTTCTATATTTTTACCTATAAAAATATCGTATTCATAATTGATTTTAAAAATATCAGATAAATTTATAAAATATTTAGTAGTTCCAATTAAGTCTATAATATCATCATTTTTTTCAAACAATCGATATATAACTAATTCTTTTTTATTCATCATTTTTGTCTCACTAAAGTAAGAATAATTATAATCGGTTTTTTCATTTGAAAATATATTCATTTTTAATTTTTAATATTTATTATATCATTTCTTTATATTGAATTATTTATATAAAAAAAAATAAAAAAAATTTAAGATAAAAATAATATTTACTTTAATTGAACTTAAAAAAAAGTTTATACATTAATAAAAGGTAATAAAAAAAAAATGGAAAATAAAAACGAAAATATAATTGATATATATTTATCATGGGATGATGATTTTGAAAAAAACATATCTAAATTAAGAGACTTAGAATATTATAATTTAATATCTTTTTATCAAGATGTATTAACTATAATATATAATGATATAGTTGTTTTAAATGAAGAAGAAGTTTGTAAAAAATATAATTTACAACCGTTTGAAATAAATAAAATTAAATGTATTAAAACAAATTATAATGCTGAAGGTAAACAAAAAGGTAAAAAATGGATAATAAGTGACGAAGTAAAGGTAAAAAATTGGATGATGAATCCACTAGAACGAAAATATGAGGATTTATGTGATGAATTGGAAAGGTCAGGGGTAGCTATTGAAGCAAGAATGAATTATTTATTAGAAAAAGAATTATTTATAAATAGTGATACAATAAATGATTTTTGTAAAAAATTTAATATAAATATTTTTATGTATTTTTTTATAAATAATCAAACTTTAAAAATAGATAAAAAAGTTGAAAAAAAAGATCAAAATAGTTTAACAATAGAAACAAAAAATGAAGAAACAAAAGAAGAAAAGAAAGAAGAAGAAAATTATAATTTTTTGCAACAAAAATGGACAAATGATGAAGAGAAATTTTTAAAAGTTATAATTAAAAATGGTAAAAGTGTAAAAGAAATAGGTGATTTATTAAAAAGAAGTAAAGATGATGTAGAACAAAGAATAAGAATATTAATTTATAGGGAATTTGAAGAACAGGTTCAAAATTGGAGTAAAGTTTATAAAATGAGTACATCTAATATTTTATCATTATGTAGTTATCAAATTAAAAAAATGAATGATAAAACTCCTAAAAAATCTTATAAAAAAGAAGATAATGTTTTACAAAATGAAACTCAAAATGAGGAATTAGATGTATATGAAGAAGATAGTATAACAAATAATGACAATGTATCATTATTTAGTTAAAATTAAGTATTTTTTATTTAATAATATTAATTGTTATTAATAATTTTAATTCTTATATCTCTTGAAAGATTATAATTAAGACACACTTTTAATTCATTTTCTTTTTTTAATAATAACAATCCATTATAAAATAAGTTAGCTAAAAAATGGTCATCAAAATCATAAATTATTTTTTTTTCATAAATATAATTAATATTATGTTGTTCAATAATAATAGTAATTTTATTTGTTAATAAAGATGTATTTTCTTTTTCTCCACGATAAATTTTTTTTATATCATTAATATAAATAAATCTTTTATTTATTATATTTTCATTTATAACATTATGTACTTTATCTGATATCCATTCAATACAATTTGAATCTTCTGATAATTTAATGGTACGATTTACCCATCCAAATAATAAACATTTTTTTTTGATTTGAAAACCTTCCAAAAACATTGTTTTGAAATTATTTAATTCTTGATGCTCTTTTTCAGTTAAATCTGTATAATTATTATACATATTTATATAAAAAATTCTATTATTATACTATATTATTTATTTTTTTGCGCTTTTTTTACTCTTTTTTGATTTTTTTGATTTTGATTTACTGGTTTTTTTCTTACCACCAGTTCCACCAAATCCGAACATACCCATTAGGTCACTAAAAAAACCTTTTTTTGGTTCTTCAGTTTTTACAGTAGTTGAATTAGGAGTTGTGATTGTTGTTGTTGATTGTTCAAGAACAGTTTTATTATTTTTTTTATTTTTATTATTATTTGAAACTGTTTGTTGAATATTAAGAGGTAATTCTACTGTGGTTGTTGTATTTGCAACAACAGGTTGTTCTATAACTTGTAATGCATTGTTTACTTTAACTTCTGAATTTTTAGCTGCTTTTGATGCATTATTAACAGCTTTTTTAGCATTATTCATATTAGTTTGATTTGGGTTTAAAGCTGCTTGTTCTAAAGCATTATTTGCTTGAACTAAAGCAGCATTAGTTTCTTGAACAGAAGTATTAGCAGTTACTAATGCATTTTGAGTTATAGCATTTTGTACAATATTAGCAGCAGTTGCAGAAGCTAATTCATTTGTACTTTGAATTATTTCTTGAGGATTTAATGGATTTTGACCCATTAAATTCATTTGATTTTTTCTAGATTTATTATTAATACGAGTAGGACTCATTGAAGTAGTCATTGAACCATTCATTGCTCCATTCATAGAACCATTCATAGAACCATTCATTGGAACATTTATACCATTCATTTGTTGACTTGAAAATTCATTATCACCACCTCTCATCTTTTTTGAACGAGATTTTGATGATGATGTACTTTTATGACGTAAATATACTTCTTTAGTTATACGGGTTTTTTTGCCATTTTTGTCTATTCTATAATAATAACCTTTTTTAAGAGATTTATAAGTAGGCATTTTTTCTTATAATTGTTACTTCGATAATTTTTTTTTTTATATAAAAAAAATTGACAGTCTTAATATTCAGAATTAAAATTATCCTTAATTTAAAATAGCAATTACAGTATTCTACGGTAAGTAAATTAAAAATGAGCACTCATAGCAACATTCCTGCTACTCCCATTAAGAAGTATTCTTCGGACTTGATTCGTCAACCTGAATATAACCTAACCGGTAGTGTTATGGGAACTCCTATTCAAGGAGATTTTATGGCAACACCTGAAGGAAAGGATATTAGACGGGATAACATTATGGGGGTACGTAAGAAGTCCCGCAAGGAAAACCTTCCTGACCCTACTAATCTTTGGGAGCTAGGGCTTTCTACTCGTTAAAAGGGTGCAAATTATATATTATAAACCATTTATATTTAAATAAATTATATCTAAACAAATCAAAAAAAAAATCATTTAATATATTTTATGTAAATTTAACAATTACTTCCTTGAGGATTAATTCTGGGTGTTTTTCCATCAGGACAACATCCATATTTACTTGTACCACAACTACTAACTACAATAACTTTATCTCTACCCCAACCACCCCAATATCGATGACGGTTACGTTGATTAAGCCAAATAACAATAAGTACAACAATAATAACTAATAAAAGGAAAACTATAAAATATATTAAACTAGAATTTGAAGGATTTGAAAAACTATTTGACATTTTATTTATTCTTATATTATTAATTTAGATATTTTGATAAAAAAAAAATGATTTTTTTTTACTTAAATAATTAAAAAAATTATATTACAAACAATATTGAATAGTAAACGTATTTTACGTACAAAATTCAGAAATGTGTGGTTGTGACTTACTTAGTCTAGCAAATCATGCAGTAAATAAATTTAAACATTCTAAATGTATGATGTTAGCTCATCATGTAGCATTTATTTTTACAAAGAATAATATACTATGTGCAAGTGAAAATAGATTGATGCCTAATAAGATAAGCAAAAAAAATATTAAGACTAATAATAATTACAAACATATTACAAATGAAACATCTATTCATGCCGAGATGGGTGTACTTGAAAAGTTTAATGAAAATTCTCAATTTAAGAAGAATGGAAAATATAACTTAATGGTTATTAATTTTAATAAAGAACTTCAGTTGAGAAATTCAAGACCTTGTTTTATATGCTCAAATGCTATTTTACAATCAAAGAAAAAGATAAAGAAGATTTATTATTCAACAAACGATGGAAATATTATTTGTGAAAGTATATATTCATTGTTGAATTTGGAACGATTGCATTTTTCAATTGGTTTTGTTGATAAAATTCAATTTATTCTTAAAAGATTATTCGGACCTAATGTAGAGTTTAATATGATTACAACTAAATCATATGAATTAAAAAAAGATTTAAATTAAATATTTAATTTTACTTTATTTTTAATTATATATTTTTATAATTTATTTTTTACCTTTCTTTTTTGCTTCAATTTTAACAGGTCCAAAATGTCCCTTTTTATAAGTATATCCTGCATCACGAAGACGTTTAAGACCTTCTTTTTTCATCATTTCTGATTTCTTTTTTGATACAAGGCGACCATCTTTAGTTTGTTTTAAATCTTTTTTAGTTAAACCACCAGAAGTTTTTTTAGCAGTACCGTGCCAGACTTGAGCACGAGAACCAACAGTCATCATTTTCTTATCAGTCATTTTTATATTGTTACATTCGATTTTTTTTTCTTACAAAATTAATAAAATTATTATAATTAATTCTTATTTTTTTTTATTAAATTAATTCTTTTATTAATTTTATTTAATAATTCTTTTTTATTTAAAAAACTATTACGATTTTTATATCTATCATTTCTTTCTTTTTTTTGTATTTCCTTATTTTTATTTTTTAATTCATCTTTTTCTTTCCATATTCCTAATGTACCTAAAAAATAATCAGTTTTAGTACGTTGTGGTTTATTAAATAATTTAAATTGATTTTTATTATTATCCATATTTTCAAAAAATAAATTTATATTATTTAAATCTTTATTTTCTTTATTATCTTCTTTAAATATATTTTTAGTTTTTTCTTTGCTAAAATCTAGTTCTTTGTTTATTTCTAATTTTATATTTTTTTTAAATGGTTTTTTTAAATCATCTTCATTATTTTCTAAATTATTATCGTTTTTTATATTAATATCAAAATAATCACCAAATTTTCTTTTTTTATTTTTTATATCTTTATTTTTATTTTCATCTTCTATTTTATAAATTTGATGTATATCTATTTTATTCATTATTTCTTCTATATCAATATTTATTATTTCCTTTATTTCATTGTTTTCTTTATTTTTATTTTCTTTTTTTTCTTCTTTTTCCAATATAACAATATCTTTATTTGTATTTATATCATTCAAATCATTTATTATTTTCTTATCATTAATAGAGTTATTATTATCTATGTTATCAACTTTATCAAAAATTGATTTAAATTTTTGATGTAAAATATTTTTATATGTTTTTTTATATGTTTCATTTTTTTCCATAATTTCATTTAACATATAATATATTAAATAACTTCTAACTTCTTTATTTTCACATTTTATTATTTTTTTTAAATCATTTTTCCATATATTAATATTTTTTAATATAAAATCAACATCTTTTATCCATATACTCATCCATTGTATTGTAAAATATTCATAATTCATATCATTATATTCTATTTTTTTATCATATTGAATTGATTTTAAAAAATCATTAAATATAATATCCATATATTCATATCCCAAATCTTGAAATATATCACTCATATTATTTTATTTTTTAATTTAATTTTATATTTTAAATTATATTTTTTTAAATTGATTATTTTTAAATAATAAATTATAAATATTTATAAACTAAAATTATTTTTATTTAATTAAATAGTACTTAAAAAAAATTAAGTTCAAAAATAAAATAAAATAAAAAATATATATAATAATAATTATAAAAATGAATGATTCAAATATTCCTGTTATATTAATAAAAAAAAAAATAGAAAAAGAATGGGGTAATGAAGAAATAATTGTAAATAATAAAGACTATTGTTTAAAATTTTTAAATTTTAAAAAAGATAAAAAATTTAGTATGCATTTTCATTCAAAAAAAAAAGAAACATGGTATGTTGATTCAGGAGAATTTATTTTAAAATGGATAAATACTAAAAATGCAAATATTTGTGAACAAAAAATAAAAAAAAATGATATTATTCATTTAAATATTTTAACTATTCATCAATTAATCTGTATTGAAGAAGGAAGAATAATAGAAGTGTCAACAGAAGATGATATAAATGATAATTTTAGAGTTTTTCCTGGTGATAATCAATCTATTTAAATAATATTTATTTTTTTATTTTTATTTTATTATTTTTTTTATTTAATAAAACCATTAATAAATTAATTAAATGAAATAAATTTAAAAAAATGAATATAAAAAAAGAATAAATTTATAAAATAGAAAATGAATATAGAATATAACATATATCAAAATATAGATGAATTCAAACTTGATATTGAATTGAGTGATATAGAAGAGGAAAATATTAAATATAAAAAACTTAATTTTAATTATAATTTAAATAAATTATATGAAAATCAACGATTAAATAAAATTAAAAAAATAACCGAATTAAAATTATTAAATTTTTTAGCTGATGAATATCAATTTATAAGTTTTTCCAATTCAGAACCATTTATTTACAAAAATATTTATGACTCAATTGATTTTATTGAAGAACAAAATAAAATTAATCACGAATATGATATTTATAATAAATTTTTTAAAAAAATAGAAGAACAATATAATAAAATATTAAAAGATTTTGATTATTTTGAAATATCAAATAAAATATTTAATATCATTTATGAATTGAATAATTTACAAGATAATTTAAAAATATTATTTGTATATAACATCAAAAAAAATATAATTATGAATAATGACTTTAAAATGTTAAAATATATTGATAATATTTTAAAAGATAATAATATTGATAATGAAATACATTATTATATTGAAAAAAAGTCTTTAAATGAATTAAATGATTTAAATGAATTAAATTATGATTATAACAATAAAAATGAAAATAATTTATATACATTAAAAAATAATAATATAAATGAAGATATTAATGATAATGAGATTTACAAGAAAATAGATAAATTAAAAAATAAAAGAAATATTGAATTATATTCTAAAAATCAATTTGATTTTGATTTTATTAATAATATAGATAATAATAATAAAAAAGATATAATAATAATTAATTTAAATGAAAATGACATTAATAATATGGATATTTTAATAGAAAAAATATTTTATTATTTATATCATTTAAATGAAAATGGTGATATGTGGTTAAATATAAATTATTTTTCAAATGATTATTTATTTATAGAATTTATTTATATATTAAGTATTTTTTTTGAAAAAATAGTATTTAAAAAAAATGATGTTTATGTTAATGATATAAATAGTGGCATATTTATATTTAAAAAATTTAAAAATATAAATTTTTTAAATAAAATTTATGAAGGATTAAAGACACAAATTATGATAATGAGAGTTCATAACAAAGAAATAGAAAATAAAAATATAAAAGATTTAAAAAATAAAAAAATAAGTGGATTCATAAAAAAATATAAAATAAATAAATATTTTATAAAATTTATAGATAAAATATATAATGAAATTGAAAAAAATTTAATTAATTATTATAAAAAAATTGAATTTATTCATGAAAAATTATTTATAAAAAAAATAGATGAAAAATTTTATAATTATTTTAATTTTATATCAAAAACTTGTTTAGAATGGTGTAAAAATAATAATTTTTTAATAGAAGACGGTTATGAGAATAAAATACAACGTAACTTTACTTCTGATTATTTTAAATTTAAACTTTTTCCAAAAGAAAAAGGAGTTGATATAAAAAGAATATCTTTGACATATGAATCAGTTTATAGTGTATCTTCTTCTGAAGAAGCAGAAGAAACAAGTTTATTGATTTTAAAATATTTTCCTAAAGTAAAAACAATATTAGATGCTACTTCTAATGTTGGAGGAAATACAATAAATTTTGCAAAATATTTTGAAAAAGTTTATTCAATTGAAATAGATGACGAAACTTATAATGCTTTAAAAAAAAATGTAGAATTATATTTTAGAAAAAATGTTTTAACTATTAAAGGAGATTATACATTATTAAAAGATAATTATAAAACTGATTTAGTATTTTTTGATCCTCCATGGGGTGGAATTTATTATAAAATAAATGATAAAATAGATATGTTTTTATCAAATATAAATATTGTTAATATTTTACCTAACAATTTTATTTTAAAAGCTCCTATGAATTATAATATTGAATCTTTATTAAACAAATTTAAAAATTTAGTTATTTGTAAAATGAAAAATTATCTTATTATTATTAATAATGATTATATAGAATTTTATAATAATAATCTTATGAATTAATTTTTATCAAAAATATTTATATAAATCAAGTATATTTTGATGTACACTTATTTTATAATGCTCAAAACTTAAATTATCAACAAATATATATATTTTTTTAACATGTTCTAATGTATATTCATTATAACATCCAACAAATGGACCTGTATTAATTGATATAATATAATCGACTTTTGTAGATAATGCAGCTATATCTTTACATGAAAAACTATAATCCATTGTACATGGTATATTTTCATTAACTTTTAAAGTTGTTATAACTTTAAATTTTGTTGATAAATATAAAATAAAATTTGACCAATCTTTTTTATTATATTTGTATTGACCACTTAAAGGTTCCGAATTAATAATTAATATATTTAAATCATCTACTACATCTTTATTTTCTTTTTTTAATCTTTCTTGTCTAATTATTAAGTCTTCATCTATATATTTTAAATCATGTATAT
>JACCEB010522677.1_pt1 | contig 13312 bp, 10 predicted proteins | sample 7454761 | NCBI WGS metagenome assembly JACCEB01 (sample SAMN15323454, study PRJNA562643) | freshwater metagenome | isolation source: river surface water | place: USA:Blue River Watershed | collected 2017-08-18 | reverse complement strand
ATTAAAATTAAAAAAAATTTGTCTTACATAATTATATATAATAAATGTCTAGTAATCGCAGACCCGAAGAAGATAACACCCATAATAATGCTGTTGATGACAACGTTAAAAGATTATTAAAAGATGGTATCAGAGGAAAAATCCCTTCATCCATTATGGCTGAACTTCGCAGAAAGTACAAGGATGATGTTCTTGTAGAAAAGATCGAAGAAACTTTTTACGAAAGACTCAATGAAATTAAAACTAGAGCCCGCAAATTTGCTAAATTAGTTGAAAAGAAATTCGGTGCTAAAGGTCTTCCTCTCCATATTGTCCTTAAGGAATCTAAGAGATACAAGGAAAAGTATAATCTTGATGATACTGAATTTGATGAATTCAGAAAGCAATACCAAAAACTCTTAAACTCTAGAGCTCCTATTGAAGAACAAAATGAACTTGTTGCCCTTGTTCCTAACACTAACATGGCCCAACTTTTTGGTGATATTAACTCTAATGAAGGTATCATCCTTAAGGATTCTGACTATCCTGTTCTTCAAGACATCCAAAAGATGTATGCTATGACCAGAACTACCCACAGCTCAGTCATCCTTCAATCTATGCAATATGAAGATTGTGCTCTTGAAGTTCTTAATGGTATGTTTGATCCCCAAAAGCACAACCCTTCCTGCTCAATTCACCCTATTGTTGCTGCTATGTTCATTCCTAAGATCCAACTTTTCGAAGAACATTTCTTATACACCAACATTGCTTACATCATTAAGGCCAAGTATGAAAGACAACCTCTTAATAACATGGCTGACATCAATCTCCTCCACCACATGATTAATGATGCTGCTGATGTTGTCTGCTCTGCTGATACTCCTCTTAAGGATTTAAGACTCAGATGCAACCTCCAAAACAACCTTTGGAACAATGTTCTTTCCCTCAGAACTGGTAAATTCTTTGACTGTGTTGGAAATGACTTCTTTGCTGCCATTGATGATTGCAAAATCTCATCTTATGATGCCCCTGATCTTCTTTACATTGGTGACGAAGGTATTGTTCTTAAGAGATTACTTTCTGCCTTCTCCTTCAGACCTCTTGTAGTTGCCACTAATCCTATCTTTGGAACTTATGGAACTGCTAACCCTGTTAACTTCCCTGTTATTACTAACAGAGTTGTCACTAGTCCTTTACTCACTCTCAGACTTCCTCCTAACACTGGTAAGAACCAAATGGCTATTAGTTTAGACAGTGCTATTACACAATCTCAAGTCTATCTTGAAAATGGTATGTTCGTCCCTAAGACTCAAGAAGTTATTTACACTAAGGGTGTTATCATTTTCCACGTTCCTAGAAGAACCATCAGTCCTGAAAAGAACTACAAGAACTTAATCTCTCCTATCCCTCAATTTGACCAAATCCCTTCCCACATTCTTAGAACCGAAAGAGTCAATGATGTTCCTATCAGTGTTGATGAAAGTCTTACTATTAGACAAGAACCTTACTACCTCAGATCTGCTGTCTTCCTTGAAACCTTCAATGAATCTGATGAAGGCCGTGGAATGGATCAAATTGTTATTAGTACTGGTGCTATCATCAGAAAATCTAATAATGCCGTCACTGGTGACTACTGGGTATACAGTCCTAAAATCGCTAACTCTGAAACTGGTAAACCTGAACAACTTATGCAAAGACTTTACTTCAACAACCCTGAAGGTGACGATCCAATTGATCTCCTTTCTACCAAGGCTACCATTTTCATCTATTCTAAAGAATTCAATGCTTAAATATATTAATTTGTTTATTGGATATTAATAGTCAAATAAAATTATGTGTTAACACATTATTTTATTTAATAACCAAATCTTGATCTTGTTTGTTCAGATTGAGGTATATAATAATTTATAGGAGCAGGTGCTGGATTTGAAACATAACTTGTCCAGGCCTTATGTCCATGAGCTGGATATGATAAATCTGGATAATCTGCAGTATAAAATCTTGTTGTCTTTGTTGGTGTTGTTGTTACTGCTTTTTGTTTTGCAAACATATTTGTTCTATCATCTGTAAAATAATAAGGCTGATAATTTAAACTTGTTGGTTCTGCTGCATTTGTTATTATTTTTGTATTAAATACATCTTGTGTTTTTGTATCTTTAAAATCAGGTTTATTTGTTGGAAGAGATTTATTAAATTGAATGTCTGGTTTATAAACTGATGATAGTGTTGGTAAGAAAGATCTTGAACCAGTTGATGATGTATTAACAGGTGTTGGTAAAGGTTCGAGTGGTGAAAATTTATCACGCATATATTTAAATCTAAAGTTGATTTCAGTCAAAATAGTTTTAACACAATAATCAACAACTAATTTATTTAAAACAGCAAATTGTTCTTTTTGCTTAAATGGTAAATGTTGTGCATGATCATTATACAATCCTTTCATTATTTGTTCTAAATGTTCTCTTTTTTGATCTCTAACAATATAATTGTCACAACTATTATTATAAACAGTTTTTTTAATCATTAAATTAATATAATCACGATTTCTTTCAGACATAAATGTTTTATAAAATGTCTCTTCATCACATATTTGTCCTGAAGCTGAATTATTTAATGTATTTGCAATTGGTTTATAATAATCCCATGGATGATCTTGTAAAAATAAAAAAGGGGATTTTTGTATATCAGATAAATAGGTGCTCTCCATATTATTAATATATAATTAGATATTAATTTGTTAAAATATTTTTTATAACATCTATAATTTCAATTTCTATTCCATTTGACACTAAAGCCCCTGTCTGTTTATTCATTTGAATAATTGTTGTTTGTCCATTATATTTTATTATTCCAATATCAAAAAAATATGTTGTTGTTGTTTTATTTATATTTGAAATTGACAGTAATAATATTTTATTATTAGTTATTGAATTTTTAATAACAATATCACTTGTACTTGATATACAAAGCCACAACATTAATAAATTTTGATTATATCTTACTGTTTGATTTGAACTCCAATAAATTAATTCATTTAATCTCAAATTAATGTCAATTAAATTAAATTCTTTAAGTTGGTCTAAATGTGCTAAGTCGCTTATAGAATTAATAAAATCAAAATAATTAGTGTTTTGAGATTTAAGTAAATATATATTTGGAATAATATTTTTAATACTTTGATAAAATGTTTTAATATTATCATCAATAATTGTGTCTGCTAATGTCCGTAAAACTTGTTCCATATATTTTTATTATTTTTTATTGTTATTTCTCTAAATAAAAATTATCTCGATTCAATTTATATGACAAATATTTTTAACTTTATTTTTATATTGATTATTGGATATATTATAAGCAACATATTTTTTAATTTAACACCAAATAATAAACCAATAGATCATTTTGATACTTTAACACCTGCTCCAACACCAGATTTAACACCAGCACCATATCCTGTTATTTTAACACCTGCACCATATCCTGTTATTTTAACACCTGCTCCAACACCAGATTTAACACCAGCACCATCTCCTGTTATTTTAACACCAGCACCATCTCCTGTTATTTTAACACCAGCACCATCTCCTGTATTAGCACCAGCACCATATAGTTTAGCACCAGCTTTTGCACCTTCACCTGGTCCAAGTCCATTTGTAGTAAATGGAGTTAATATGACTGACTATACAGCAAATTATTATTCGTTATTTAATTCAAAACCTGATCCAACTAAGAAAATAAATAATGCAGTTCTACCATCATTTTATATGTTAGATATACCAGTACCAGCATTGGCACCAGCACCAACAGCTCAAGAAACAAAAATAAGTGTTGCCAAAAAAATAACTCCTGAACAAGAAGCAAGATCAACAATTGGTACAGTAACATTTCAAACAGAATTTTCAAAAATATATCCAATTGGAACAAATTTTGATCCAATATATTCTAATTATACAAGTTTAATATCAAATACTAGTATTGGACTATTAAATGAAATATTAGCTGCTACTAAATTTAAGGCTAATCAAAATAGTAGAATAATTAATTTCAATTCAGGACTTAAACAAGTTAAAAGCTTATTAATTAAAGAAGAAGATGTAATTGAATATGGTAAATATTTAATATCAACAATGAATTCAGTTTCTTCTGTTGGTAATTCTTTTGAGTTTGTAAAAGTAAATCCAATAGTTAAAGAACAATATGAAAATCAGGTAAGAATTAATTTTACAGTTGAAACATTATATAAATATCCAAAGTCCAAAAATGAAAGTCTAGAAATTAAACCAACTGACTTTAAATTACTAATTAATGTTGTTTTATTGTTTGAAAAAAGTTTTTCAAATCCTAAACCAGAAACATATTTAGAAACAGCAAGTATTCTTGGTTTAAGTAGTAGTGGTTATTTATCTGGATATTCCAAGTCTAAAAATAATTGAAAAATATAATTTCTAACTTCTTAATAAAACCTAAATGATAATGATATTTACATATTTATATAGTGTAATTAAAAAAATTGTTTACACCATTATTACTATTGGTTGTGACCCCACTGAAAATATATTAGCCTTTAAAAGAAGATTAATATATTGTAAAAAAAATAACTCTTCCGATGAATTTGATATTTTAATGACAGATAAAGATGAATCTATTTCTGAAGAAGATGATGATGATGACGATGAACTTGGTGAATTAGTTAAATTAGATTCTATTAAACCAATTAAAGCAATTAAACCAATACATCCGCCAAAATCAAATATTAAATCTAATACATCACCAAATTTATTAATTAATAAAGAATCTTTACAAATAAAAACTAAATCATCTACACATTTAAATGTAGTTAATAAAGATGATCTTCCAAATTATGAAGTAAATTGGTATTGTGGATTTTGTAAAAAAAAACTATTACCATATGCAAATATTTATTGTTGTAATGATAATATTTTCTGCACCCCTAATTGCAGAGACAGATTTCTTAATTATTTTCGACTAAATAATAATATCTAAGTTATTATTATTTATAAATGTCCAAGTTAGTAAATTCATTTGTTATATTTTGTATTGGATTTATTGCTATTTATATGACTAGACCTATAATTTTTTTTGATGGAGACCGTGTTAGACCATTTATTTTTAATGGAAGAAAAATTAATTCAGTTATCACTTTACATACATTTGTTATATTTTTAGCAATTGTTGCACATGCTCTTGCATCTAAATTATAATATATTTATTTTAAGTTTTTCAATCTAAACACTATTTTTCGGAGCCCGTTAAAATCTATGATTTTAACGCCAGCTAAAAACTCAAACTGAATTTTTAGGAGCACGCATTTTTTTAAAAAATGGATCATACATTATTATATCATTTGCTGATCTATATTTAAGATCTTTAATTTTGTTTAAATCCTCCCAATCTATTAGTAATCTACCTCTTTCTGATACGTATTTACCCTTTCTTAATTGCTGAGGAATTAATCGTTTAACAAATTCTGTTACTTCATTTGGTACATAAGGATTACCATCTTGATCACAGTTGAAAAAATCTGAAATAAAACCTTTTGAGACCAGAGTATTAAAAAAATAGTGTATATCATAATATAAATGTCCTTGAGGTTTAATATTAATTTTTTTAGTCCAATCAGCATCAACTTTTGCATTTTCAACTAATCCAGGAATACAGGCAAAATCAAAATCCCAAAGTTTACATCTAACTCCAGTATTTGGAACAAAATATTCATTTCCATTTATAGTATATTTATATGTATTATAATTTGTTTTTTGTGCTATTTTCTGAATTAAAATATTATTTGCTTTCAAATCATTGTGTCTAAATGTTGGATATTTTGCATGAATTATTGCAACTACTGATATTATTTGAAAAAATATTACTCTCCATTCTTTAACAGATAATTTTGTAAAATTTTCTCTTAAGTACTCTAATAAATCTGATCCATCTGCCCATTCTGATATTAAAATTGATACATCATCATAAAAATCTCCTTCTTCATATCTTTTAACAAATTGTTCATATTTTTTCGATCCTACTACTCCTGATTTTGTTAAACTTATAAAAGGATGTATTTTTGTATTAAATGTCGCTATTGGAAGCACTATATGAGGTGTCTGATTGTTTACCACAAAATATGATAACACCTTTAACATCATTAGTTCAGCATTTTCTGGTCTTGTTGGATCATTTATTGATCCATAATTTTCCTTTTTAGGATATGCAACTATTTTTACTGCATAGTTCACAACCATATCTGGTTGTGATGGATCAGGGATTGATATTCCTTTAAATGTATGTCCTGTTGTACCTGATTTTATATATAATAATTTTCCTCCTATCTTTTGAATTATATCTTTGAAACCAATTAACTTTTTTTTAAATACCTCTCTTATATCTTTTTTAGTTGATAAATCTGTATCACCAGTCTCTGTTTGTTCATAGTCAAACATAGGTTCAAGATCTGTACCTTCTAATAGTAATTTAATAAACTCTAACCGTTCTGCAGTTTTATTAAAATTGTTTTTATGTTTAGTAAGGGATAATTTTGATTTATTCAAGTCATTGTCACTCATTCTTTAATATATCTTTATAATATTTTTTTAAATTAAATAACATATTAACTTTTTATTTTTTAAGTAAATTAAATATAAAATCATAATCATCAGGATCAACTAATTCTATTGATTTTACTAGACATTTTTTATCTATTACTATAATCTTTTCTATTGTATCCCATGTACCTATATACTTTTCTAATAATTTTGTCATTGCATCTTCTATTTCTTGAACTTTTGCATTTGTTATTTTACTTTTTATTTTTCCAATAAATTCTTTCCATTGTAATGATCTTATACAGTTTGTTATAATATAATAATTTCTATAATGTGTAAGTTTTTTTAAATGGTTTATTTGTTCATTTGATTTTGTATAGTTTAACATTAAATGATTTATATCTGACACTTGAAGCTGTTTTGTCTCTAAACATTTTCTTACTTGATTATGTAGATCTGTTAATACTTTAACTTGTGTTTTACCATCAATTTGTCCTAACTCATTAATTTTAGAACATTCTAATAAAAAATCTTTGTATTCTGCAGATAAATTAACAAATTTTTTTGATTCCATTAATTTATATTGTTATAATATTTTTACTTATTATAACAAAATTTATGTACTTGCTGTCGTTACTCCTGATGCTGTTGAATCAAATACAAACTTCTTCTTACCTGTTATTGCTGTCCCTGATGAATTACACTCTGTTACATATAATTTACCATCTGACCCCACTTCTATACTCCAAAATCTACTTTTTGATGTATCTGAATATATTGTTTTTCCAAGACCTATCCATTGATTTGTTGAAGTACTATAAGTTGATGTTGTTCCAGATGAATATTGAATTCCAGCTGGTAAATATTTAATTGTACTATCTGAATTTCTTAAAGCTAAAAGTACACAAGAGTCATTTGGTATCCAAGAACTATTTGAATAATTTGCAACGAAAAAATTTCCATTTACTGTTGAATTACTTTGACCAATTGGTAATTTGTAAAATAATGCATCTCCTGAATTTAATTTTACACCATTTGAACTTACTGATACTGTTGTTGTTCCAGATGATCCTGAATAATATGTTATTGTTCCTGAAGTTGGCATTTGAATATCAAAATAACCAGATGAACTATTTGATGATTTTTGTACTGGTATTACTGATATTTTATTTGACCATGATAATTGTTGAGTTGAACTATCCCATTTTACATTTCCACCTCCTGTTAATGAAAAATTTGCAAACATTGTATTTATTAAATTTCCTACTGTTGCATTTTCTCCTTTAACTCCTGTTGGACCCATAGCTCCTGTATCTCCTTTTGGGCCTGTTAAACCAGTTGCTCCTTTAATTCCTGTTGGCCCTGTTGCTCCTGTATCTCCTCTCCCAGTTGCTCCGGTTGGTCCAGTTAATCCTGTTGCTCCTTTAATTCCTGTTGGTCCGGTTGCTCCTGTATCTCCTCTTCCAGTTGCTCCGGTTGGTCCAGTTAATCCTGTTGCCCCTTTAATTCCTGTTGGCCCTGTTGCTCCTGTATCTCCTCTTGATCCTGTGTCTCCTTTTGGTCCGGTTAATCCTGTTGCCCCTTTAATTCCTGTTGGCCCTGTTGCTCCTGTATCTCCCCTTAATCCTGTGTCTCCTTTTGGTCCGGTTAATCCTGTTGCCCCTTTAATTCCTGTTGGTCCTGTTGCTCCTATATCTCCCCTTAATCCTGTGTCTCCTTTTGGTCCGGTTAGTCCTGTTGCTCCCTTAATTCCTGTTGGACCGGTTGTTCCTGTATCTCCCCTTAATCCTGTGTCTCCTTTTGGTCCGGTTAATCCTGTTGCCCCTTTAATTCCTGTTGGCCCTGTTGCTCCTATATCTCCCCTTAATCCTGTGTCTCCTTTTGGTCCGGTTAGTCCTGTTGCTCCCTTAATTCCTGTTGGACCGGTTGTTCCTGTATCTCCCCTTCCAGTTGCTCCGGTAGGACCAGTTAAACCAGTTGCTCCTTTAATTCCTGTTGGCCCTGTTGCTCCTGTATCTCCCCTTAATCCAGTATCTCCACGAGGACCAGTTAATCCTGTTGCTCCTTTAATTCCTGTTGGCCCTGTTGCTCCTGTATCTCCTCTTAAACCAGTATCTCCACGAGGACCAGTTAATCCTGTTGCTCCCTTAATTCCTGTTGGTCCCGTATCCCCTTTTCCAGTTGCTCCGGTAGGTCCTGTTAATCCAGTTGCACCTTTAATTCCTGTGGGACCAGTTGCTCCTGTATCTCCTCTTCCAGTTGCTCCGGTTGGTCCAGTTAATCCTGTTGCTCCTTTAATTCCTGTTGGCCCTGTTGCTCCTGTATCTCCTCTTGATCCTGTGTCTCCTTTTGGTCCGGTTAATCCTGTTGCTCCTTTAATTCCTGTTGGCCCTGTTGCTCCTGTATCTCCTCTCCCAGTTGCTCCGGTTGGTCCAGTTAATCCAGTTGCACCTTTAATTCCTGTTGGCCCTGTTGCTCCTGTATCTCCTCTTAATCCTGTGTCTCCACGAGGACCAGTTAATCCTGTATTTCCATAATGTCCTGTTGGTCCTGTTGCTCCTGTATCTCCTCTTAAACCAGTATCTCCACGAGGACCAGTTAAACCAGTTGAACCTTTAGGTCCAGTAGGTCCACCTGGATCTCCCCTAGGACCAGTAGGGCCAGCAACACCAGTAGGACCACCTGGATCTCCTCTTGCTCCTGTTGGTCCAGTTAAACCAGTTAAACCTCTAATGCCAGTTGGTCCAGTTTCTCCAGTAAAACCTCTTGGTCCTGTTGGGCCAGTATCACCTCTACCAGTAGGACCAGTAGGACCAGTTAAACCTGTTATTCCTCTAAGTCCAGTGTCTCCAGTTAATCCACGCATACCAGTAGGTCCAGTTACACCAGTTAAACCTATTAAACCAGTTGGTCCTATTAATCCAGTTGGTCCAGTTGGACCAGTTAATCCAGTTAAACCTCTTAAACCAGTTGGTCCTATTAATCCTGTTGCTCCAGTTGGTCCACCAAATGATGTTTCACCTTTTGCACCAGTTGGACCAGTTGCTCCAGTCATACCAAAACCAGTTGGTCCTGTTAAACCAGTTAAACCTCTTGGGCCAGTTGCTCCAGTCATACCAAAACCGGTTGGTCCTGTTAAACCAATTAATCCTTGTGGACCAGTAATACCAATTAATCCTTGAATACCTTGAACACCCTGTAATCCAATTGGTCCTTGTAATCCAATTGGTCCAGTTGGTCCAACTGGTCCTGTTGAACCATTTAAAACAGTATCACCTTTAATACCTTGTGGACCTTGAGGTCCTGGAATACCAGGAGGTCCTTGTAATCCTTGATAACCTTGTAAACCTTGTGGACCAATTGAACCAGTCGGACCGGTTGCTCCAAAACCCATTGGACCTTGTGGTCCCATTGCACCAGGTGGACCTGCTAAACCAATTTGTCCTTGAATTCCAGGAGGACCCATTGGTCCAATTGAACCCATTGGTCCTTGTTTTCCATCTAAACCAGGGGGTCCCATCGGACCCATAGGACCAATAATTGAATTTCCTGGTGGACCCATTGGACCTATTGATCCTTGTTTTCCATCTAAACCATTTCTTCCATCAATCCCATTTCTTCCATCTTGTCCAGATCTACCATCAATTCCAGGTTTACCATCAATTCCAGGTTTACCATCTCTTCCAGGAATACCTTGTAATCCAGTTGGACCTATCAAACCTTGTAATCCAGTTGGACCTATCAAACCTTGTAGTCCTGTTGGACCCATCAAACCTTGTAAACCAGTTGGACCCATCAAACCTTGTAAACCAGTTGGACCCATCAAACCTTGTAAACCAGTTGGACCTGTTAGTCCAAATATTCTGTCTGTTGTTTTTTCTGGAACAATAAAACCAGGATATTCATCATCAAATGTTTTTGAAAGTTGAATATTTCTTTCAGTTAAATAATTATTTCCTAAACCAGTATTTTCATATAAATTATCATAGTCATCAGGTTCTGAATTGTTTTGAGTATAATAGTTATTATTGTACTGATTACTATAATCCTGATTATTATAGCCTTGATTACTATAGCCTTGATTACTATAGCCTTGATTACTATAGCCTTGATTATTATAATCCTGATTATTATAGCCTTGATTATTATAGCCTTGATTACTATAATCCTGATTACTATAGCCTTGATTACTATAGTCTTGATTATAATCTTCATCAATAATAAATTTTTCTGTAAGAGGATTAATATAATTATATATTCTATATTTTGGCATAACAAATATATAATTATATTATAAAAAAATTAAATAATAACTTCATATTGTTTCTTAAATTTATTTCTAGAATCTTCTTTTTCATTCAACTTTATTCCTTTTATTTTCTCCCATGCAAAATATGGTTCAATAATTTCTATTTCTGGCAATGCTTGCCAGTACTTTGTAATTAATTGAATATCTTGTTCTATTTTTCTTGGAAAATATTTTTCCATTGACTTCGATGTCATAATTGGTTTAAATGATGGAGGTAATAACCATGCACTTTGAATAGGTAAAACCATAAATAACTGTTGAATCGGATGAATTAGTTTTGAATGATCATTTATTTTTGGATATGTGAATTCGTATGTTTCAAATGTAGTTCTATTTGCTAAAAGCCATTCAAAAATATCTGATACAAATGGTAATCTATGGTGATTAAAAAAGAATGTGTAGTCTGCACATTTATCAAAATAATAATATGCATTCCAATATAAACCCTTAAAATATTCACCTATTGTTTTTCTAACTTCATCATAGTTACTTGAATAATAATGTGAATAATATCTTCTTTTTGATTCACTCATTTCAACTCCTTCTTTACCTAACTCAAAAAGATCAGGAATTTTAAACATTAAATTTTCCATTCTATGTATTTCTATTTTATGTGGTTCTGTATGTTCACAAGGTGCAATCCATCGTTTATACTTAGCTCTGTCTCTCCAATACATTTCCTCTTGTCCATTTAGCAAACTAAATAATTCTAATAAAAAGTCGTAATTTATTTTTATTTTTGGTTCTGTTTCAAGTAAAAATGTATATTTTTCTGTTTTTGACTTATTAATTGTTCCAAATGCTTCTTTATAAGCATCTAAAATTATGTTTAACCCATTAAGACCTTTACCTGTTATTGTTAAATTTACTGATGGAAGTCCTGGAAGGAAGTCGTTTCCTAACATAAAACCTAAAAATATATAGTCTTGAATTAACTGTTTGCGGTACTGATCTAAATTTGGAAATGTTATTACCTCTTCTAACCCATCATAACATAAATTTTCTACCATTGTATCATATATACAGGATCTCATTAAATCTATTGATACAAAACAAAAAGCATCAGATGATTTTATGTTCTGAAATTCTGTTATTTCTCTTAATAAATATATTCTTGAAGCCTGAGATGATAAACTTAAGTATAATAAATCAGCATCTAATCCATAAATAACTCGTGAAACATTTGATTCAATATTTGCTTTAATATGTTGAAGAAGTTTGTGTTCTCCCTCTCCTGGTGTATTTGCTGAAGAAAATATATATTTTACTTTATTTGAAGATTTTATTTCTCCATTTGCTCTTTTTTTAATTTGAAGCCAGTTAATAATTGCTTTTGTTAGTCTTTCCATAAATTCTGTTCCTGGGGTAATTGCTGAGTTATTCCAAGGTACAATTGGATCGACACCATGTTTAGAAAATATACTTTTTTTAATTTCATTATCTAATACTGACTTAAATCTTCTTAACCTTTGATGTTTAATTTTTGCCATTGGTGCGACTCCATCAATAGCAATATAAACAAGTTTTGAAGGATTAATATATTTGATAATATGTTCAATATATAAAATAACCTCTTTGATCATTTTATCTTCTAGTCTTCCTAAATTTGTCGTAATTAATGATTCATTTTCAGCTGCTACACGAAAGCATACAGGATGTATTAAACAATTTGTGTCTAAATAAAGTTCATCAATTGATCCAATATCAAGGCTAATCTGTGAATTTTTTTCACCCACTAAATCTAACTTTGAGAATACAAAATTAGTATTTTTGTACTTGGAATAAAGCGATGCAAAAAATCCGGGAACTCCCATTCGTTTATATTCTATATTAAAGCCAAATTTTTATATAATAAATATTTTAAAATTCAATTTTTTATTTTAATTCAAAATAAAAATTTTATCTTTAGATATTATATATATAAATGTCAAGAAGTTCTGAATCATCCATTGATATTAATTTTGAAAACTCTGAAGCATTTTCTCAAACTACCGAAATGGAATCTAAGCTTAGAAATATCTTAAATACTAAATTCGGTTCAAGTTCTATGGAAGGTGGCGCCAAAAAGAGAGGTGGAAAGAAAGCCGCCAAAAAAGCTTCCAAAGGATCTAAAGCTTCCAAGGGATCTAAAAAATCTCAAAAGGGCGGAAAGAAAGCTTCCAAGGCCTCCAAGAAATCTAAAGCTTCTAAAAAATCTAAAGCTTCCAAGGCTTCTAAGAAATCTAAGGGATCTAAGAAATCTATGAAGGGTGGAAAGAAAGCTAAGAAATCCAAGGCTTCAAAGAAATCTAAAGCTTCCAAGAAATCTAAGGGATCTAAGAAATCCCAAAAGGGAGGAAAGAAAGCTAAGAAAGCCTCTAAAGCTTCCAAAAAATCCAAAGCTTCTAAGAAATCAAAAGGATCTAAGAAATCCCAAAAGGGTGGATGTGAACCTGGTGAACCTGGTTGCTCTGAATTAGCTGGT
>JACCEB010501546.1_pt1 | contig 13312 bp, 13 predicted proteins | sample 7454761 | NCBI WGS metagenome assembly JACCEB01 (sample SAMN15323454, study PRJNA562643) | freshwater metagenome | isolation source: river surface water | place: USA:Blue River Watershed | collected 2017-08-18 | reverse complement strand
GTCCGGGAGAATCATGCCGGCCGAGGTTTCCACATGCGGCGCAAACACCAGGGCAGGGCGCTGGCTGCGCACACGGGACAGGACTTCGTCCAATGGGGCCGGTGCCCACGGCTGTCGAGGCCCTGGAGCCACCGGCCGTGCCTTGAGCACCTGGCTGGACGCGGGAATGCCGCCCATGTCGAAGATTTGGGTCCAGCGGTAGCTGAACCAGCCATTGCGCAAGACCATTACGTCGCGCCCGGTGGCGAACTGTCGTGCCACTGCCTCCATCCCAAAGGTGCCGCTGCCGGGCATCACGATGGCCGAGTGGGCGCCGTACACCGACTTGAGCGTTCGGGAAATGTCGGTCATCACGCCCTGAAACTGGCGCGACATGTGGTTCAGGGCCCGGTCGGTGTAAACCACCGAAAACTCGAGCAAACCATCGGGATCAACGTCAGGCAGCAGTCCGGGCATGGGAGTCCTCGTGGGTGGGGGCGGTTCGCAACTCGTCGACGCGATAGCCGTCGTGCAACAGGGCCTGCCGCATCCATTGAGGGTGCGGGCCTTCACCGTCCCAGGTCTCGCCGGTGACCGGGTGGCGGTACTTGATGAGCGGTGCCTCGCTGGGTGTTGCGGGCAGGTCAGCACCCGTGGCGGGTGCGCGCTCTGCGCACAATTCAGCGGGTGTGATTCGGTAAAACTCGACCAGGCGGCGCGCCTGCCTCAGGGCCGAAGCGCGCAGGGCCTGCGCATCCACCGCGGGCTCTGCAAACAGCCGCAGCGCCTCACTGGGCCCACGATCCGAGGCCGGGGCACCCGGCTCCTCTTGGTTCAGCATGCGAAAAGTGTACGCCAGCCTTGGTACACAAGGCCCGCTCACGCCGTGAGCTCCCTCATCGGGGTGTTTGGCGCCCTTGCAGCAAGCGCCGCCGAAGGTCCAAACCGACGCCCCGGTTGACGAAGTCTTCCACCAGCACGGCGCCCACGTCCACCTGGCCCGGCTTGTACAAGCCGGCGCGCACCATCTGATGCAGGAAGTCGGCGGCACGCTCCCGTCGCATCGTGCCCAAGCCCAGTTTCAGTGCGTCGCCGGCCTCCAGGATCGCGTCATCCAACAAGCGCTGGCGAGAGGCCATCAGCTCCTCTTCGCCCATGTCCGGGTTTTCTTTGCGCATGAGGGCATGCGCGGCCTGGGGGTTGCCGTGCAGGTATTGCGTCCAGCCCAAAACAGAGCCATCCACGAACCTTTGCACCAACTCGGGCCGCTTGGCCACCAGATCGCGGCGCGTCTCGATGACCGTGCTGTAGGTGGAAAAGCCGTGGTCGGCCAGCAGGTGTACCACCGGCTTGAACCCGCCTTGGCGCTGGGCGTACAGGGGCTCGGCCACTGCGTAGCCTTGTTGAATGGACCGGGGGTTGGCCAACCAGGGTCCCAAGTTGTAGTTGTAGGGCTTGAGCTGTTCATCACGAAAGCCGTGCACCGCCTTCAACCAGGCCCACCAGGTGAACTGTGCATCCTTGCCGATGAAGGCCACGGGCGCGCGCCGCAGAGCCTCGAAAGACTCGTAGCCCTGGCCGGGGTGGGCCATCAGGGCTTGGGGGTCCTTCTGAAAGAGGGCGGCCACCACGACGGTGGGCACTTGGTTGCGCACATTGTCGAAGCTGTGCAGCAGGTTGCCGGTCATGAGGAAGTCGATGCGCCCGGCCGGCAGCAAGGGTCGGTTGTTCACCGAAGGCCCGCCCTGCAGGATGCTCACCTCCAAGCCCAGGCGCTGATAGGTTCCATCGGCCACCGCTTGGTAGAAGCCGCCATGCGCCGCCTGCGCCTTCCAGTTGGTGGCAAACGTCACCTTCACCCGCTCGCTGGAGCCAGCGGCAACAGACGGGGAAGCCGGTACAGCGTCGCGGGCGGAGGTCGGCGTCTGCGCCCTTGCTGGAAGGACCAGGGGCCATCCCCAGGAGCAGGGCAGGGCAGCGGCCAATCCCTGGCGCAGCAGCCGTCGACGTGCGGTGGGCTTCATGGTGGTGGGGCTTCGGGCTTAGGTGCGGTAGCTGGGATGCCAACGCCCGATAAGGCGCCGGGACAGGGCTTCGAGCAGCAGGTGGATCAGGACCCCGGTCAGCACCAAGAGCAGCAGCGCGGCAAACATCTTGGGCGTTTCGGTTCGAAAACTGGCCTCGAGTATGCGTGAGGCCAACCCGGTGTCGCGGCCAGCGGCACCAGCCACCATCTCCGCGGTGACCGCGCCGATCAGGGCGAGGCCACCTGACACGCGCAAGCCAGCCAGGAAGTCGGGCAGGGCGGCCGGCATGCGCAAGCACCACAGGCGCTGCAGCGGCTTCGCCTTGCACAGGGTCAACAGGTCTTGCAACAGCGGGTCGGCCGCGCGCAAGCCTTGCACGGTGTTCGACAACACCGGGAAGAAGGCCACGATCCAGGCACACAACAGGAGCACCGCGGTGGTGCTGTCGATGTAGATCAACAACAGCGGCGCTATGGCCACGATGGGCGTGACCTGCAACACCACCGCCACGGGCAGAAAGGCCCGCTCGAGGTTCGGCCACAGCACGAAGGCGCTGGCCACCAGCAGACCGCCCGCACAGGCCAAGGCCAGCGCACCGAGGGTGATGCGCAAGGTGAACCACCAACTCAACATCAGGCTCTGGTGGTCGGACACCAGCGCCGTCCATACCGCGGTGGGTGCGGGCAGGGTGTAGGCGGGGATGTTGGCCATGCGCACCACGGCTTCCCACAAAGCCAACAGCATCACCAGGGTGAGCAGCCCCCCGATTGCTGCAACCCCGCGCAGCTTGTGGCCGCCATTGCGCCTGAGGGATCGGCCTGTTGTGGCGGGTCTTGGCTGGTGCGGTTGTGGTGCCATCACCGCCTGTCCCACGTGGAGCCTGTGTTGCCAGCCAGCGCATCTCCGATGGCCACGCAGTGTTCATGAAAACGCGCTGAGCGCCGGAAGGCGTCGGTGCGTGGGAACGGCTCGTCGACCTCCCACTCGGCCACGATCTGGCCGCCTTTCGCGCCCATCACCACCACCCGCGAGGCCATGAACACGGCTTCGGCGACTTGGTGGGTGACAAAGCACAGGGCAAAACCCTGCACCTGCCACCACTGCAGCAGGTCGGCCTGCAGGCGCTGGCGCGTTGGGTCGTCCAGGGCAGAAAAGGGTTCGTCCATGAGCAAGAGGTCGGGTTGCATGACCAGCGCCCGTGCGATGGAGGCCCGCATCTTCATGCCACCGGACAGCTCGTGGGGCAGGGCCCGCTCACGCCCGGTCAGTCCCACGCGCTCCAGCACCGCCTGCACCCGTTCGTTCCTCGCTGCTGCCGTCCAGCCTGCCAGCTGCAGGGGCAGGCCCACGTTGCGCTCCAAGTCGGCCCAGGGCAGCAAGGCAGGTTCCTGGAACACGAAGGCCGGCGAGCGCACCGCCGTGAGCATCTCCCCCGAAGCCAGCGGCTGCAGGCCGGCCATCACCCGCAGCACCGTGCTCTTGCCGCAGCCTGAAGCGCCCAACAGGCACAGGCTTTCACCCCGGCTCACGCTCAAGCTCAAACCATCCCATACCGGCAGGCCACCGCCAGCAAATCGAACGGTGGCCCGCTGGAGGGCCAGGATCGGAGGGCGGCCAGATTCGGCAGATGCGGCAGCAGCAGTGTCGGGCTGTTCGGCCGTGGCGCCCGAGGCAGCACGGCCAGCCGATGGGGCAGGGGTGTTCAAGTCAAGAAAACTCCAAGTGGGCCGAAGGATACGCGCTGGCGGTGTCCCGGTCCCTGGTCGGCTCCTGTACCCTTAAGGCCTTGTTTGAATTTCGTTTCGGAGCCCTTGATGCCCACCTTGAATGTGAACGGACAAAACCGCGAGCACCAGGCCGAGCCCGACACGCCGCTGTTGTGGGTGTTGCGTGAGCACTTGGGCTTGACCGGTACCAAGTATGGCTGCGGCGTGGCGCAGTGTGGGTCCTGCACGGTGATGATCGATGGCGCACCGGTGCGCAGCTGCGTGGTGCCGGCCTCCAGCCTCAAGCCCCAGCAGCGCATCACCACCATTGAAGGCCTCTCTCCAAATGGCGATCACCCCTTGCAGAAGGCTTGGGTGGCCCTGGATGTGCCCCAGTGCGGCTACTGCCAAAGCGGCATGCTGATGGCCGCGGCCGCCCTGCTGCAGCGCACCCCCAAGCCCAGCGACGCCGACATCGATGCGGCCATGACCAACATTTGCCGCTGCGGCACCTATAACCGGGTGCGCGCGGGCATCAAGATGGCTGCAGGCCTGGCTCCTGGCCCAGCGGATTCAGCCAGCTCAGCGGTTGTCCACCTGGTTCCCAAGGCCGTATGAGCACAGCCCTGAACCGCCGCCGCTTCATCGCGCGCAGCCTGCAGGGCGCTGCAGCCGCCTCGGCGTGGCCCGGCCTGGAGGCCGGCGCCTTCGTCCTCGGATTCGGCTCCCATGCAAAAGCCACCGTACCCGGCACCTCGGCGGTGGGGCCGGAGATCAACGCCTGGGTGGTGGTCTATCCGGACGACCGCGTTGTCATCCGCATTGCACGCTCCGAAATGGGGCAGGGCACCTTAACCGGTTTGGCACAGCTCGTGGCGGAGGAGCTGGAATGCGACTGGGCTCGGGTCAGCACGGAGTACCCCACGCCAGGGCAAAGCCTGGCCAGGAAACGCCCTTGGGGCAACTTCAGCACCGGCGGCAGCCGCGGTTTGCGTGACTCTCAGCTGTACATGCGGCAAGGTGGTGCTGCAGCACGCATGATGTTGATGGAAGCAGCAGCCCGGCGATGGGGCGTGCCGGTGGATCAGTGCCGGGCCGAGCAGGGCGCGGTGCTGCACAGCGCTTCATCGCGGCGTGCAAGTTACGGTGAGTTGGCATCTGAGGCCGCACGTTTGCCCGTCCCAGACAAGCCGGCCCTCAAGGACCCCAGCCTGTGGCGCCTCGCTGGCAAGCCCCTGGCCAGGCTCGACACCGTGGACAAGACCACGGGCCGTCTCGTGTACGGCAGCGACCTGGTCTTGCCGGGTATGTTGCATGCGGCCATCAAGGCTTGTCCGGTGTTTGGTGGCTCGCTGCGGTCCTTTCAGGCGCAGGCGGTGTTGGGCATGCCGGGCGTCAAGCGGGTGCTGCCGGTGGGCGCCAACGCGGTAGCCGTGGTGGCCGACACCTGGTGGCGCGCCAAGAAGGCGCTGGACGCATTGCCCATTGAGTGGGAGCGCGGGCCCAATGCCCAACTTCAGCAAGCGGACGTTGACGCCCTGGTGCGAAGTGGCCTGACATCGGAGGCCGCCGTTGATGGCTGGCGCCAAGGCCAAGCCGTGCAGGTCCTCGCTCAAAGTGCACGCAGGGTCGAGGCCACATACGGCTATCCCTTCCAGAACCACGCCACGATGGAGCCGATGAGCGCGACCGCGAGGGTGACCCTGGGCGCGGATGGCACACCACAGCGCTGCGAGGTCTGGACCGGCACGCAAAACGGTGAAGCCTCGCTGACGGCCGCTGCGCAAGCTGCAGGCCTGCAGCCGCAGCAATGTGAGGTCTACAAGTTGGCCATGGGGGGTGGGTTTGGGCGGCGCGGTACCGCAGCCCATGACTGGGTAACCCAGTCGGTTCAGATCGCGCGGCAGATGCCCGGTGTTCCCGTCAAGCTGCTGTGGAGCCGTGAAGAAGACATGGCCCACGGCCAGTACCACCCCATCACGCAGTGCAGGCTCAGCGCCACCTGGAACGAATCAGGGGAGGTGCAAGCGTTGCATATGCGCCTAGCGGGGCAGTCCATTCTGCAAGCGCTGTATCCACAGTCGGTTCGCGAGGGTCGGGATCCCTTGGTGTTCCAGGGGCTGAACGCCAGTGGTGCCGAAAGTGCCATCGGCTACGGGGTGCCGCATGTCTTGATTGACCATGCCCTGCGCAACCCACCGGTGCCGCCGGGCTTCTGGCGCGGCGTCAACCTCAACCAAAACGCGCTGTACCTCGAATGCTTCCTCGACGAGGTGGCCCATGCATCTGGCCAGGATCCCTTGGCCTTGCGCCTGCGCTTGATGCAACAGCACCCCAAACACCGCGCGGTGCTCCAAGCGGTTGCCGACCGTGTCGGCTGGGGAAGACCGGCCGCAGCCATCGGCGGGCAGCCTGTGTTTCGCGGATTGGCCCAGACCCATGGCTTCGGCAGCTATGTGGCCGCCTGTGCAGAGGTCTCGGTGAGCACGCAGGGCCGCTTGAAGATCCACCGCATCGTGGCGGCCACCGACTGCGGCACGGCCGTCAATCCCCAGCAGATCCAGGCGCAGGTCGAGGGCTCGTTTGCCTATGGTTTGTCTGCCGCACTCTATGGTGCTTGCACCGTCAAAGACGGGGCGATCGTACAAACCAACTTCGACCGCTATCCGGTCGTGCGCATGGGGGACATGCCCAAGGTGGAGACCATCGTGATGCCCTCCGGGGGCTTCTTTGGTGGTGTAGGTGAGCCCACCATTGCCGTGGCGGCGCCCGCCGTGCTCAACGCCATCTTCGCCGCTACCGGGGTCCGTATCCGGCAGTTACCGCTGGGCAGCCAGCGCTTGGTCAAGGCCTAGTTCTTGGCGGTGACACTTCAGCGTCTGCGGCCGCCGTGTCCGCCAGCACCATGCTTCATTTTACATAATATACATCGTCGCGCCTAAGATGATAAGCTGACGGCGCCCAATCGGAACCCCCACACCGTGCCAGGCCGCCACGTTTCAACGACCGCGCGCCGCCGCCTTCTCCAACTGCTCGGCCAAGGTCTCTCGGCCTGCCCAGCGCGCCGCAGCGATGGCGTCCTGGCCGCCTGGATTTCGGTGCAAAGGATCGGCGCCAGCGGCCACCAAGGCCATGACCACGTCGTCACGCCCAAACCGTGCCGCCATGATCAGCGGCGTGGAACCCGATGGATTGACCGAGCGGATGTCCGCGCCCGCCTTGAGCAGCACCCGCAGGGTCGCCACATCGCCGCCCGAGGCCACGTACAGAATCGGCGACCAACCGGCGCGGTTCACGGCCGCCCCCCGTTCGATCAGCCGTTGGGCCCAGGGCGCCAGGCCGCGCAGGCTGGCCATCATCAGCGCCGTTTCGTTGTTCACATTGGGCTGGTCCACCTTCAGATCGGGGTGTCGCAGCAAGACCTCGGCCACCTCGAGGTGCCCATCTCGCAAGGCACTGACCAAGGGCGGATCGCCTCGCTCGTTGGGTGTATTGGGGTCGAATCCCCGCGCCAACAGCGCCGACACCGTTTTCCCGTCGTCCAGATTGACCGCCGTGAAGAACCGCTGGTAGACGTCGGCTCGGGCCTCGCCAGCAGCGCAAAACGCAAGTAAAAAGCCAGCTAGAACAACGAGGTGAGAGACAAACCTCAGGCCAACTCTCATCATTTGCTGAAACCCTGCGTCTGCCACCGAAACTCGCATATTTACTGCTATTTAGGAGCCAATTTTGAACAAACGCTTGAAATTGTCGGTCGTCTGTTCGCCGACCTGCTCAACATCCAAGCCACGCAGTTCCGCCACCTGCCGCGCCACCTCGGCCACGTAGGCCGGCTGGTTCACCCGTCCCCGGTACGGCACGGGCGCCAAGAACGGACTGTCGGTCTCGATCAGCATCCGATCCATCGGCACCCAGGAAGCCACGGCGCGCAAGTCCTGCGCATTCTTGAACGTCAGAATGCCGGAAAACGAGATGTAGAAACCCAGCTCCAAAGCGGCACGGGCCACGGCCTCGGTCTCGGTAAAGCAATGGAACACCCCGCCACAGGCCTGGGCACCCTCTTCCCGCAGGATATTCAGCGTGTCCTCGCTGGCGCTGCGGGTGTGTACCACCAGGGGCTTTTGACAGCGCTTGGCCGCCCGGATGTGGGTGCGAAAGCGCTGGCGCTGCCACTCCATGTCGGCCACGGTGCGCTCGCCAAGACGGTAGTAGTCCAATCCCGTCTCGCCAATGCCCACCACCTTGGGGTGCTGGGCAAGCTGCAAGAGAAGCGCCTCATCAGGCTCGGTCAGGTTCTCGGTGTCGGGGTGCACCCCTACGGTGCAGTGCCAGGCGGGCTCAGACTCGGCCAAGGCCGAAACCGCTCCAAACTCTTCGATGGTCGTGGAAATCACCAAGGCAGCGGTGACACGGGCCCCCTGCATGGCGGCCTTGACCTCGGGCAGCTGGTCGCGCAGCTCGGGAAAGTTGAGGTGGCAGTGGGAATCAACGTACATGGGGCTTCGAGGCCTCGCGGGCCGGCCAGCATTGGCGCCCGTGCAGCACCAACGATTCAATCAACAGTCCCGCATTCCACGGGTGGTCTTCATGGCGTGCGGTGCGCTGCAGCTGCTGCCACCACTGCGCCAACTCGGAGGCCTTGGCACCCAGCGGAAGCGACTCTTGAGGGAAGTATTGGGCCTTCGCGCCGTGCGCACGGGACATCAGGTCCAGGCACAGCTTCTGCAAGGTGTCGACCACCCGCGCCACGGGCAGGCCCATGAACAGGTCGGTGCGGCCTTGGCGCACCGCATCGGGCAACGCCGGCCACATCCGGGCGCTCAAGCCGTCTCGCACCATGGCCAACGCTTCTTGAGGACGCCACCCGGCGCCCGCCAGCAGCACTTCGGGGTCCTCCAAGCCCTGCCCACGCAACCATTCTTCGGCGCAGGCCGCTTCCGGCCGCGGCAGGGCCAAGAGCTGGCAGCGGCTTCTGATGGTGGGCAACAGCGCTTGCACGTCGAAGGTGGACAGCACCAATCGCAAGGAAGCCCCCGGTTCCTCCAGCGTCTTGAGTAGGGCATTGGCCGCCACCCGGTTCAAGGCCTGGGCAGGGAACACGAGCAGCACCTTGCCCCGGCCTCGGCTGCTCGTTTGGTGACCCCAGTCGATGGCTTGACGCACGTCGGCCACCCGAATCTCACGCCCACCGGCACTGGGCTTCTTGCCTGATGCACCAGCGCCTTCACCCTCCTCTGCCAGACTTGAAAGACCCAGGGACTCGCGCTGCGCCTGCGGCACCAAGATCATCAGATCCGGGTGCGCACCGGCGTGCACCAAACGGCAAGCCTCGCAGGCGCCGCAGGCCCTATGCGCTGCCGCGGTTGGGGCCTCGCAAAGCCACGACTGAGCCAACACCAGGCCCAATTCGAACTGGCCCACCCCTTCGGGGCCGTGCAGCAGCAAGGCATGCCCACGGTGGGCCAAGGCCTGCTCCAGGCTGGTCTTCAACCACGGCAACGGCAACTGCCCATCGGGCCCTACCCAGGGTGCAGCGTGCTGCAGGCCGGGTGCACTCATGTGGCCCTCTCCTGCATGATGGCCAGGACCTGTGCGGCCACCGCCTGTGGCGCCAACGTGGCGTCCACCACCGCAAAGCGCTCAGGCTGCGCCAGCCGGCGCTGTTCATAGGCCTGTCGGACCCGTGAAAAGAAGGCCTCGTCCTGCGCCTCGAAACGGTCCGGCTGGCGCACCGCCGCACGCCGCGCTTGGGCCACCTCTGGCGGCACATCAAACAGAAAAGTCAGATCAGGTTGGCGCTGGCCGTGCACCCACTGTTCCAATTGAGCCAGGACGGTGTGATCAAAACCTCGGCCCCCGCCCTGGTAGGCAAAGGTGGCATCGGTGAAACGGTCGCACAGCACCACGGCCTTGCGCGCCAGCGCAGGCTCGATCACCTTGAGCACATGCTCGCGCCGGGCCGCAAACACCAACAGCGACTCGGTCAGCGGATCCATCGCTTCGTGCAGCACCATCTCGCGCAGCCGCTCGGCCAAGGGGGTGCCCCCCGGTTCGCGGGTCAGCACCACCTCGGCGCCACGGGCACGCCACCATTGGGCCAACGCCGCCAGGTGGGTGGACTTGCCGGCACCATCGATGCCTTCGAGCGTGATGAACAAAGCGGTCTCTCAGCTAGGGTTGGGTTTTGCCAGCAGGCATTTTCTGATAGCGCCACACCGCGCGGTTGTGCTCGTTCAGATCAGCACTGAAGTGGCTGCTGCCATCGCCGCGGGCCACGAAGTACAGGGCTTTGGTGGGTTCGGGCTGCACCGCCGCCAGCAGCGACTGCGCGCCCGGCATCGCAATCGCATGGGGAGGCAGCCCACGCCGCGTATAGGTGTTGAAGGGTGTGTCGGTCTGCAGGTCCCGCTTGCGCAGGTTCCCATCGAACGATGGACCCAGGCCGTAAATCACCGTGGGGTCGGTCTGCAGGGGCATGCCCATGCGCAGGCGGTTGATGAACACGCCGGCAATGCGCGCCCGTTCGCTGGCCTGTCCCGTTTCCTTTTCCACGATGGAGGCCAGCACCAGGGCTTCGGCTGGGCTGCGAAGGGGAAGGTCGGCGCGGCGCTGCTCCCACGCCTTGTCCACCTGTCGCTTCATGGCCTCGTGCGCGCTCATGAGCACCGTACGGTCGCTGACCCCACGGGCATAGCGATAGGTGTCGGGGAAAAACCACCCCTCAGCTGGCAACTGCGGGGAGCCCAGTGCCTGCATCACCGCCCGGTCGTCTAGGCCGTGCAGGGTTTGTCTCAGACCCGGGGCGCGGGCCAAGGCCGATCGCATCTGTGCGAATGTCCAACCTTCAATGAACACCACCGACTCGAGGCTTTCCTCACCCCGCACCATCTTGGCCAGCAAGCCCTGGGGGCTCAGGCCCTCCTCTGCGGCGTAGCTGCCGGCGCGGATGCGCCGCGCGTCGCCGGACCATCGAAAGTAGGCCGCCAAAGCCCAAGCCGGCGCTTGGACGCCGGCCTGCACCCAATCCTCGGCGACCGCCGACGCGGGTCTACCGCGTTCCACGGTGAGCTCCACCACCGGTTGGCCAAGCGCCAGGGGAGCCTGGATCCACCACATCACCAAGGCGCACAGGCCCAGGAGAAGCGTCGTCATGGTCCCCAAGGCCCAGGCGGCGGTCCGCCAGGCGCCACCCGTGCGGCCCGGGCCGTTGCTGCGCCCCTTGGAACGGCCGCTTCCGCTGCGCCGCTGACTTGCGGAACGCCGCTCCGCAACCCTCTTGGCGCCCGTGTTCATGGGGCAAATCATAATCAAGTCATGTCGACACATGACCATGATCCCAGCGCGGCCCTACCGCCTGTTGCACCCGCACATGAAACACCCGTCGGTGCCATTCGAGGCACTCCCCTTCCCTACCTGGCCGTGGTGGAAGTACAAGGACCCGACGCCGGCAGCTTCCTGCAGGGGCAACTGACCCAGGACGCCGTGTCCATGAGCCTCGGGCGCGCGCGCGCGGGCGGCTACTGCAGCGCCAAGGGGCGCTTGCTGGCCAACTTTGTGATGGTGCACCCTGATGGCGACACCTGGTGGCTGCTGACCCACGCCGGCCTCGTGGAGCCCTTGGTCAAGCGCCTCAAGATGTTCGTGCTGCGCGCACGCTGCACCGTACGGGCGCGCCCTGATCTGCTGGTGTCCGGTGAGCCGGCGGGTGGAAGGTCCTTGTGGCAGGTCGAGGTGATGCCCACGGGTGATGCGGCGGTCCCTGGCGCGGTGGATGACCGCACGGCTGCCCCTGCAGACGAAGACCGTGTGCACCAGCCGGGCACCGCTTGGGCCGTGGGCTGGTGGGGCGGGCGCAGCCTGTGGCTCAGCCGTGTCACCGATCCCGCCCACTCCCCTGCGGATGCCGCTGCCCAAGAGGCCTGGCGCTGCGCAGACATCGCCGCTGGATGGCCCTGGATTGAGCCTGCCACGGTGGAGCAGTTCGTGCCCCAGATGGTGAACTTTGAGCTCTTGGAGGGTGTGAACTTTCGCAAGGGGTGCTACCCGGGGCAGGAAGTGGTGGCGCGCAGCCAGTACCGCGGTACCCTCAAGCGGCGCATGGCGCTGTTCTCTGTGCAGGCGCCTGCAGTGCCCTTGCCGCAGGCCGCAAGCGAACTGTTCCACAGCGAAGACCCGGGCCAGCCCGCAGGCATGGTGGTCAATGCGTCGACCGATCCACAAGACCGCTTGCGCGTGCTTCTCTTGGCCGAAGTCAAGCTGGCGGCGATGGTCAGCGGCAACCTGCACCTGGGATCACCCGACGGCCCGGTGCTGCAGCCGCGGCCCCTGCCCTACGCCATCCCCAGCGACACGGAGCAGTGAGGTGTGTCTGATGGCCATGGCCTGGCAGGTGCATCCGCATCTGCCCCTGGTGCTGGCGGCCAACCGTGACGAGTTCCACGACCGTGCCTCACGGCCGATGGCGTGGTGGGAGGGGCAAGACATCCTGGCGGGACAGGACCTGCAGGCCGGGGGCACCTGGCTGGGCTTGAGCCGGGAGGGCCGCATCGGCGTGTTGACCAATGTCCGCGAGCCCGGCGCTCAACAAGCAGGCCTGCCCTCACGCGGGGCGCTCGTGCCACTGTGGCTCAAGGGCGGGGCGGTGGGTGATCCCTCGCCCCTGCAGGCCCTCCGCACTGAACCCAGTGAGCAGGAGATGTCTCAGCACCTGCAGGCCTGGCCAACCAATGGTTACAACCTGCTGGGCCTGGACCTGGTCAAGGCACAGGCCCATTGCTGGAGCAACCGTCACGGGCACCGCCACCACCTGGAGCCAGGTGTGTACGGCCTGTCCAACGCGGCGCTGGACACCCCTTGGCCCAAGCTTCAGCGCCTTAAGCAGCGCCTGGCCCAGGCCTGCAGCCAGGCCGCGGGGCCTGGTGATCCGCTCACGGCACTTCTGATTGAGGCCCTGGCCGACCGCGAGCCCGTGGCTGACGAACACCTGCCTCAAACCGGAGTCCCGCTGGAGTGGGAGCGCTGGCTGTCCCGCATCTTCATTGAAACGCCCGATGCGCGATACGGTACGCGCTGCTCCACGGTGATCGTGGTGCGTCGGCCCTCCGCGCAACACTGGCAGGTGCACGTGGTGGAACAAGGCTGGAACCCTCAAGGCCAGCCCAGCAGCCGGGTGGAGCAGTCCTGGACCCTCAGCCTGCCGCCAACTGCCGGCGCATGAGCCGGTGCTCGATGCCGGCTTCCTCAAAGGGCTCGGAGGCCACTTCAAAGCCTGAGCGCCGGTAGAAGTCCAACACCGGCGCCTGAGCATGCAGAACCACTTCTTGCAAGCCCAGCGTGCACGCGCGCTCACACAAGGTCTGCAGCATGGCCTGGCCCACAGCAGCGCCACGGACCGTGGGCATCACCGCCATACGGCCGATCTTTCCGCTGCGTGCATCGATCGGCAACAACCGTCCCGTGCCCACCGCTTGCCCCAGTCGGTTGCGCGCCACCACGTGGTGCGCTTGCGCGTCCAAGCCGTCTTGCTCCAGGGCGCGTGACACGCCCTGCTCTCCCTCAAACACGGCCGTGCGAAGCGGCGCCGCCTCGGGACCCAGCGTC